>CAJDTX010000010.1_pt1 | contig 162214 bp, 172 predicted proteins | sample 7390491 | NCBI WGS metagenome assembly CAJDTX01 (sample SAMEA7055669, study PRJEB34461) | soil metagenome | biome: terrestrial ecosystem; feature: Peninsula; material: soil | place: Antarctica | collected 2016
GTTCAGACCACGACCAAGGAGGCCGTTACGCTGACCCCCGCCTGACCATCACACCGGGACCGCCGTCACGAAGTTCCACGGCGAACGGGACATCCTCCAGGCTTGCCCCAACCCCACTCCATCAGCTTGATCGAGGCCACCTGCGCGATGCGTTCGTCTTCGGAGTCGAGTTGGGCTTCGAGCGCCGAGAGGGCCTTGGGGACGAGCCGCTCGAGCGCGGCCTCACGGGCCTCTTCCCGAGACGGCTTCTTCGGCCGGCCGCCTAGACGCCCCAGCTCGCGCCGACGCTTGGTCATGTAGGCCATGTGCTCGGCCGTGCGATCTCCCCTTGACGACACGAACCCCATGGTAGGCCGCCGGATCGGCCGGAAACTGCACCACAACTCCTGCGAAGTCCGGGAGTTCTCTTCGGAGTTACTTCGGCCCGGCCGCGTCGTCTGACGCGTCTCCTCGGGTTACGGCGTCGATCCGGTCACCAAACTTGGCCTTCCAACACGTCTCGCAGTAAAAGGCGCCGACCGTGACCTGTTCCGGCAGCTCCGGCAACTCTTCGGCCTGGGCGGCGAACGCCCACTTTAGGGCCTCCTCGCCCCGGTACATGTGAGCCTCGCGAAACGGGAGGTCAGTGCCGCAAGTCTGGCATGGAACGAGCGTGGTCTCACCCCGAAGGTCACCGCGAAGGGCGAGTAACTCGTCCCACTCATCGGGCGACTGCATGAGACAAGCCTAGGTGGCGCATCGGTCGCGCAGGAAGCCTCGGAGCAGGCCCGGTGGCAGTTTCCCCCAGTCAGACGCGCGGAGAGCGTCCTGGCGGCCGCGGACGAGCGCCCTGGGTTCTGGGCTAAGCCCGGAGAAGGCGGCCGCCTCCCGGCCGCCCGATTCATTTCCCCCGGCTCATGGGAGTGCGCCCAGTGTTTGGAGGTGGTTGATCGAGTGACCTGATCCGAACGTAAGCTCGTCGTCGCCAGCCGGTGCGAGTCCGGTCCGTCGGGTCGGAGGCAAGCGTGGTCTCGGGCGTTCTAAGTGACGCGAACGGGGGCGCAGGAAGTGCGAGCTACGTTGCCGGTCGCGTCCTGAGCGGCGACGCAGAAGCTGAGGGTGCGACGGGTGGCGGGTGCGCGCCACTTGGCGTAGTAACCGCCGTTCGTCACCTCTTGTGACCCGAAGCTTTTGATGAGCCTGCCCGAGCGGAAGACGCCAGCCGTGACGGTTGCCTTGCCGCTGTTGTCGGAAACATCGAATGACAGCTTCGCGATCTTCCTCCGCCGCACGTGCGTCGCGTACGTGCTCACCGATGGAGACTGCCGATCGACAGGCGGCGGCGGGGGTGGTGGCGGAGGTGGCGGAGGCGGAGGCGGGGGTGGTGGCGGAGGAGGAGGAGGAGGCGGCGGAGGAGGAGGCGGAGGTGGCGGCGGCGTACCTCCGATAACGGTGCAGTAGTAGTAGGCGACGAAGCTCCCGTACTCGTACCAGCCAAACGAGACAGTCTCATTTCCCCAACCGTACTGCGAATAGTTGTAGTCGGTTACGCAGTTGAGAATCTGCCCGGTGGACGGGTCGTACCAGTCGTACGTGTGCCTGTCGGACGGGCAGGTGTATGCGGGGTGGCACCCGGACGGATGCGCGGATGCTGGCGCCGGCGAGAGAAGAAGGGCCGCAGTTACCGCTGTGATAACCGCGCCGAGGAGAGCAGCGCGTCGGAACATTGAGTTCGTAGCGTTTCACACTCTCGCACCCTTGGCAATAGGCCGGACGGCCTATCTCTGGTGCGGGCCGCCAACGCGCGCGCATATGGGGGGTCGTCAGCTCTCAGCTAAGCGGGGCGAACCGCGTAGCAGAGCCGACTTACAAAACGCTGAACGATCGCTTAACCGGCGCTGAAAGAGGAGCGCTCACCCAGGAGCACGGAGCCTGCGGCTTGGGCGACCACGCCGGGGTCGTCGAAGTCGAGCAGTTCCTCGAGTCTCGCAGCGGCCTTGGCGCGGAGTCGCTCGTCCTTCAGGCTCCGCCGGCCCGGCTTGTTGTCCGAGAAGAGCGCAAGGGCGCGCCGGTCAGGGAGGGCTTTCGCGGCCCTCTCGTGCGCACACATCGCGCAGGAGCACTCCTCAGGGAACAGCATGATTCCGAGCGTAGGGCTTGCGCCCGACGGTGGCCGGCCCGGAGGGGGGCTCAGGAAGCCTCTCAAACGCTCCGGGGGTAGTTCGGGTCCACCCGGAGGCTCGCAACGCGTCCTGCGGCGAGAGGGGTAGCGCAAAACGGCATCTCTACAGCCATTCCCGCGCATCACGGGCGTCACCCGCCATGGCCGTCATCGCCATCGCTGCGGTCGTCGGCCCGATCGCCACTGCGCTCGTCGTCCGCTAGGCACCCCCTACCGGCACCCGTCACCCCTCGACCCCGCCCACCCGGATCACGACCCCGCGCGTTCGCAACGTGGCGTCGCGCGCATCAACGTAGGGGGTGGCCTCAGGCCCCGGGGGGTCGGAACGGAATCGACGCCGGTCGCTCGCATAGAGACCTCATCCCCCTCTCACGAGATAGGAAATTTCGGGCGGCTCTCCCGTGTGGTGCTGTTTACGTCCCGGGCAACGTCTACTCTCTGACACGTTCGAGGCCAACCGTTCGTGTGGTGTCCAAGGGCCGGGCTTTTCGCGCTCGGCCCTTGTGCTTCTCGGGCGATGGTGCAGTTTGCATCCGAGAACCCCCTACTTTCGTTCGCAGACACCAAGCAACCGAAGGGAACGAAGTCGATGGCCTCGACGAACCGCCCCAGAGAAGACGATTCATCGCACATGGCCGCCCAGGCGCGCGGCCTGCGGGAGGCCGCCCGATGAGTCGCCGGAACGGTCGGCATCCCGACACCCCGGACAAGCGTCGGCGCTTGAAGCGACCCAGCATGGAGCAGGTGCGGCTCCTGGCCCGGCTGCACGGTTGCCGCTGCCGCCCCGACGTCGCTCTCGCGCGGCTCGGGCCGGACACCTTCAACACAGCGATTTTCCACGACGAGGGCTGTCCGCTCTGGCCGGATAACGCGGACCGATCTCCGCCGCGCGTGGCGCTCGTCGGCCCGTTGGAGCCGGTGCCATGAGCGCACCCCGTGAAGCGGAAGCGATCCCGTTCTCGAAGATCAAGCGCGAGCGCGTTGAGTGGCTCGTCCCCGATCGCGTTCCGCTCCGTGCGGTCACAGTCCTATTCGGGGTGATGGGCCAGGGCAAGAGCATGCTTGCCTGCCTGATTGCCGCGCAACTCTCACGCGGCGAGCTTGGGGCTCCCGGCGTTACCTTGATGGCATCGGCCGAAGACTCCACGACGGCGACGATCAAGCCGCGTCTGGAAGCTGCCGGGGCCGACCTCGATCTCGTTCGCACTGTCACCCTGCGACGAGAAGGGCTTGACGAAGGCATAACGATCCCCGACGACATGCCGGAACTGGCCCGCCTCGTTGAGGAGACAGGAGCGCGCCTGGTCGTGATTGATCCGCTGTCGGCGCATCTTCCGGTTTCGATCGACAGCTACAAGGATCAGTCGGTCAGACGAGCGCTCGCGCCGTTGCATCGCCTCGCGGACGAACACGGCGTGGCCGTCCTGGCCATTCTCCACCCGAACAAGGGCTCCAACGCTGATCCTCTGTTTCGGATCGGAGGGTCGGGGGCGTTCCCGGCCGCTGCGCGATCGGTGCTCCTCTTTGCCCGAGATCCCGATGAGGGAGAGGAAGAAGCGGGTACGCGACGGATTCTGGCGCACGTCAAGTGCAACGTCGGGCCGCAGGCGCCGAGCCTCGTCTACGACATGGAGCCGATCCTGATTCCGGCGCACGGTGACGAACCCGAAGTTGATACCGCCCGGTTTCGGTTCGTCGGGGAGTCTCAGCATCGGGGATTCGATCTCCTCAATCCGCCCGACGAGGACGAGCGCCCGGCGATCGAGGAGGCCGCCGACTTCCTGAGCGAGTTCCTCGCGAGCGGCGAACGGCCGTCCAAGGACGTGAAGCGGGGGGCCAAGGCGGATCGGATCGCACCACGAACGCTGGCCCGAGCGCGGAAGCAATGCGGCGTCAAAATTCGCGCCGAGGGAGTGCCGCGAACTACCTTTTGGTCGCTTCCCGCCAGTTGTGCCAACCCCCTTGGCACGACTGTTGTGCCAACCCCCTTGGCACGACTGGAAACACCGCTTGAACAAGCGGGATTGGGGGCTGCCGGGGCCTCAGTCGTGCCTTCGACGGAGAGTGGCACCACTGAGCTTGATTCCTTCGATTCCGACCCGGTACAGGAGGAGCTCGACTACTACCGTGAGCGGGTGCTCGTGGTCGGGGACGAGCCCAAGGCGTGAGCGTGCCTGCCACTACCGGTCGTCTACTGACGGCAACCGAGGTTGCCGAGCTCCTGGGTTTCTCGCCGGCGACGGTGCTCGATTGGTGGGAGGCGGGGAAGCTGCCGGGGTTCAAACTCAATTCGAAGCTGGACACGCTCGGGCGCCCAAACGGTCCCGTCCGGTTCCGTGAGGCTGAGATCGTCGAGTGGCTCGAGCGCGGCCACTCCGTGCCGGACCTTGCGCGCGAGGCCGTGAGGTCCTAGAGTGCGCGCCGTGCGTCGATTAGGCCGACGCGACTTCCTATTCACCGTTGCGCGTGCCTCGGGGCACGGGGCCTAATCCCGTGGCTCCGAGGCTCCTGCGCGAGAAAGGTGGGAACCATGCCGAAGACGATCACCTCACCGCCCGATGAGGAGATGGTGAACGCGTTCACCGCGCTCGGTGCAGCCAACGGGAAGGCCGAGCGGGTATTGATGGCCGCTCGCCGGCTCCATGTTCAAGACGCGACTCCAACGCTTGGTCAGCGCGGCGCGCTCCGAGAGTTTGTGCGCGAGCTACGGAGTGAGGCCGAGCATCTAACCGAACTCGCCGACGAGCTAGACGCCGCGATCGACGAGCTGCGGTTCCCGTGGGGCGACGATGCCTAGCCTCCAGAGGGGCTCCGTCACGAAGCGGGGCCGTACGTGGACGGCGCGTTACCGCGACGAGCACGGTGAGCGCAAGTCACCCGGCGGCTTCCCTACGCAGTCCGCCGCCTGGGCGTTCGTCAACGGCAAGGTGGACGAGGTTCTCGCGCTCCGGCGCGGCGACGTCGGCGCGATCCGCCGGCGACAGATGCCGACGCTAGGCGAGCTCGTCGACGAGTTCACGAGCCAGCACGTCGCGGAGGACGCGACGATCGAAAGCGTGAGGTTTCGCCTCCGGTACGGGCTCGACGGCCCGAAACTGGACAAGCGGGCCGGCTGGCGGGACGTGCCGATCGACCGGCTGAACCCCGCGGCGATCGGAGCGTGGCGGAAGGCGCTTCCGCCACGGTCAGGCTACGGGATTCACAAGGCGCTGCGGCAGGTGCTCCACTACGCGGTGAGAGCGAAACTGCTCGACGAGAACCCGGCCGCGCTGGTCCCGAATCCGGAGCCGAAGCGATCCGAGGTTCAGATGTTCACGCTCGAGGAACTCGAGGTCGTCGCCGACGAACTCTCGGCACCGTTTCGGCCGCTTCCGATCTTCGCCGGGCTGACCGGGCTCCGCCCGTGCGAGTGGGCCGCGCTCGAGCGGCGGGACGTTGATCGGCAAGCCGGGGTCGTCACTGTCCGTCGGACGGTGGTCGAGGGTCGTATGAAGCCGTACGGCAAGACCGACCGTTCGCTGAGAACCGTCCCGCTGCCCGCCAGAGCCGCGGAGAGGCTCGAGGAGCTCACCGCGCGACTCGATACCCGTCTGCTGTTCCCGGCGAGCCGTGGCGGGCCGATCGCGCTACAGCCGTGGCGGGCTCGTGAGTGGCAGCCGGCGATTCGAGCGGCTGGACTCGAACACCGGACGCCCTACGCGTTGCGGCATACATACGCGTCGCTCTCGATCGCGGCGGGGGTGTCGCTATTCGAGCTCTCCCGGTTCATGGGCACGTCCCCGCAGATGCTCGACAAGACCTACGGGCACCTGCTCCCGGATGCGCTCGCCCGCGGCCGATCGGCGCTCGATTCGTTCCTTTCAGGGACTCGCCGAGAGGCGTTTGGGCGCTGAATGGGCGCAGGCTCGGTACCCCTCGAAAGGCGAAACCCTGCAGTTGCAGGGCTTCCCATCGGGGCGCCGAGATTTGAACTCGGGACCTCTAGTCCCCCAGACTAGCGCGCTAACCAGGCTGCGCCACGCCCCGTCCCGACAAGCGTATCGAAGCGCGAGGCATACTCCGTTCCGTGAAGACGATCGTCGTCGGCTACGACAGCAGCGATCCCTCCAAGCGCGCCCTCGACCGGGCGGCGGACATCGCAGAGGCCTTCGGGGCGAAGCTGATCGTCACCAGCGTGGCCGAGCCGGTCGTCGTGGCGGGAGATGCCCTCGTCCCCGGAGACGCGATCGGGCTGGCGGCACCGGCCATCCTCCCCGTTCCCGACCGCGCGGAAGCGACGCGTGAGCTCGAAGAGGGGCGCAAGACGCTCGAGCAGCGGAACGTCGAGGCTCAGTACGTCGCTTCGGTCGGCGATGCCGCAGACGGGATCATCGAGGCGGCGGAGCAGCACGACGCCGACCTGATCGTCGTCGGCACCCGCGAGCCCGGCTTTCTCGACCGGATCGTCGGCGGGGACGTCAGCGAGGCGGTGTCACGCCGCGCTCACCGCGATGTATTGATCGTCCACTAGCGGATCCCGTACACGTAGTTCCCCCGGCCGATCGTCTTGGACGGGAAGCGCACGATCGGCGACCAGTAGGCGTTGATGACGTTGTGCTCGGCCAGCACCGCTTGGCGCCGCCTTTGCCCAACAGTGCCTTGACGATCGCCTGGCGGCCGTTGTCGGTGATCTGGCGTCCCTGCAGCTGGAAGATGCCGGCGCTGTAGGTCGCATCCTCCTTGGCCGTGGCCGAGAAGCCCCACCAGCTCTGCCTGAGGCTCTGCACGCGCAGCTTGCCGAAGTCGACGCCCGAGCCGAGCACCGATTCTGAGTGGTGCCACTGCACCTGCTGACCCTGGCAACCGCGCTTCGTCTTCGCGATCGCCTGCTTGACCGCCTCGTAGGCAGGCCGCTTCGTCCAGCCGGCGCGGAGCAGGCCGGCCTGGAAGCGGTCGAGATCGGGCTCGTCCACGAGGCCGTAGAAGAGCATGGCGTCGACGAGGGAGTCGCAGGCCATTCGCTGGACGAGCTGGGAGTAGATCTGCGCCTGGTTGGACTCGGTCGTGACCGCGACGTTCTCGCGTCCGTAGTAGGGGCTTGCACCACCGGTCTGGACGCCCACCTGCCGGCCGAGCTCTCCCTCCAGATCTTCGCCGGGCGAAGCGCCTGAACACCCTGGCCGTAGCGCAGGAGCGACGGCTGCCGCCGAACGCATCCCAGAGCGACTGCTTGAGCCGAATGCGAGCAGGCGCAGGTAGCTGCCGCCGGACAGGCTCTTGCAATCGGAGCCGAACTGGGGCTGGTAGAACTTGGGCTGGTTGAACTCGTTGCCGACCACGAAGGTAGTCACGTCCGGGAACGAGGTGGCGACCAGCTGCAGGAAGGTGACGAACTGGTCGGGCGCCGACGGCGACGATGCCAGCGCCGTTGCCTGCAGCGGGTAGACGGCAAACACGATCTTGATCCCGTGCTCGCTCGCCTGCGCGAGCGTTCCTTCGAGCTCCGCCTTCCCGCTGATCGTGGTCGGCTGCGTCTGATTCCACAGCACCGTGATCCGGTCCTCGTTCATCCCGACGTCGTTCATCAGCGTGTAGAAGCGGTCGCCGTCGTCCTTCATCCCGACGGGATGGTTGTCGGCGACGCCGAACACGGTTCCGGGCGACGCCTTTCCGACCAGGAACAAGCCGAAGAGCGCGCACGCCTATTTTTCGGCCCGGAGGACCTATTCTCCTCCCTTTCGGCTCAGGCTCCGGGGCAGGAAAGCCCACGCCGGAATCCGCGCACGTCCGCCGCGAAGATGACGCGAACCGGCTTGGACAGCGTGTTTTCCCGCGCGGTGGCCGTTCCGAGACTCGCGAGCGAGGCGCACGCACGGGACATCTTGCCGCGCGAGAGATCGGAGAGAGCCCGGCCAAGCGTACGTGTGACGTCGGTATGAAAGGCGCGTCCTCCGAGCGCGAACGAGCGAAGGCTCGCAGCCTGGTCGGTGCGGTTCGGCGTGAGCAGGAATCCGCGCGGCAGCCCGTCGTGCTGGCCCGTGCCTGCGATCTGACCGAGGTCGTTGATCGCGGCCGGAGAGCTGAAGGCCCAGGTGGGGCTGGCCGCGAGCTCGGCGAGCAGCTGCATCGTCCCTCCGGGGCTGCGCAGAAGCCAGCCGTAGGAGGTGCCGAACGGGTCGTTGTAGGCAATGCCCACGATCCGGCGTGAATTGCTGACGGCGTAGGCCTCGCTGTTCTGGATGTGAAACGGGGCGCCGAGATCGCGCGCGCTAGCGCCCGCCTCGCGGTAGAAACCACGGGCGAGGCCGCTGCCCGTCCCGATCGTGCCGACGGCGTCGCCCCGCGCATCGAGCCCGTACGGCTGACCCTGGTCGAAGCTGGCCGGAAGAGAGAACGCGATGAAGGACCCCCCGGGGTCCTGCCATGTGCCCGGAACGAACGGCAGGCCGGCCGAGCCCGCAATCGGCCCCTCCGGCCCGGGGCCGACCGCCGTTGCGGAGCTGAAGGGCTCGCCTGCCAGCCGGCGCATGCCGCTCTTCGCCGTCCACACGAACCCATGCGGAATCTGAGAGGAGTCGAACGCCCGTCCGACGACGAGCCCAAGGTCGTTGATGTCGGTCGCGAAGCTCTGGGCTCCGCCGAGCGTGCCCAGGTCGCGCATCCCGGTTCCCTTCCGCCACAGGAAGGCGTGCGAGTCCTGGCTGCCCGCGGCGATCTGGGAGTAGCCGACGACCGCGCCGGCGTCGTTGACGGCGGTCGCGTAGCTCGACTGGCCACCGAGCGTGCCGAGGTCGGTCATCTTCGCCTTCGACCAGATGAAGGCGTGCAGGAAGCCCTCCGTCGTCATCGAGAAGCCGGCGACCTGGCCGAGAGCGTTCACGTCGCCGGCGGCCGTGATCGTTCCGCCAAGGGTTCCGAGGTCACGAACGGTGTAGCGCGCCTGGCGCTGCGTGGCAGCCTGGGCCGAAGACAGGAGCAGCACCGAGAGCGCGAGCGCGGCCGCGAGCCCGCGCGCTCTCATCCCAGGCGGCGGTAGAGGCGGTCCACGAGCTCGGGCATGCGCTCGAGCCGCTCGGTAATGACGCGGAGGCGGTACTCGAGGAAGTGCTCTGCCTCGACGCCGAGAGCGGTCGCGAGCTTCTTCACCACGTCGTCCGAGGGAACCGGCCGGTTTCCGTGCACGAGGTGGTTCAGGTAGCCGGCCGAGAGCCCGGTCTTCTCGGCGAGGCCGCGGTACGTGATTCCGCGCTCGCTCATCAGCCGCTCAACCGAGGTCCCGAAGGACTCTTCGCTGTATCGCCGCCGCCGTGCTATCCGGAAACCCCTTCACTCACGCGCTCAAGTTCTACACGTTGCTCGTCACCCGTCGCGCGGTCACGCACGTCGACAGCGCCGTCCTCGAGCGTCTTTTTCCCGACGGTGACGCGAATCGGGCAGCCGATCAGGTCGGCGTCGGCGAACTTCTCGCCTGCGCGGAGGTCGCGGTCGTCCAGGAGGACGTCGTGGCCGCCGGCGTCGAGGCGCTCCGCAGCCTCGAGCCCTTGTTCCTCCGCCCCGGGGAGAACGACGACGTGCACGTCGTAGGGCGCGACCTCGCGCGGCCACACGATTCCCGCCTCGTCGTGGTGCTGCTCGACGATCGCCGCAATCGTTCTTCCCAGGCCGATCCCGTACGAGCCCATGACGATCGGCTGCTCTCGCCCGTCCTCGTCCAGGTAGGTGGCGCCGAAGGGGATGGAGAAGAAGGTCTCGAGCTTGAAGATGTGACCGACCTCGATTGCGGTCTGGAACTCGAGCGGCGCACCGCACTCGGGGCAGGTGTCCCCTGCTCTGGCCTGGCGGAGGTCTGCGAAGCGGGGCTCGTAGTCGCGCCCGGCCTCGACCCCGCGCAGATGCCACCCGTCCCGGTTCGCTCCGGCGACGAACTGGCCGTCGCGCAGCGCCTCGTCCGCGACCACCTCGATCTCGACGCCGACGGGACCGAGGGAACCGCCCCCGGCGCCGAATGTCGTCCGGATCTCGTCCTCTCCCGCCGGCCTCACACTCGTTCCGAGAGCGCTCGTGAGCTTCCCTTCGTCGAGGCGGTCGTCTCCTCGGATCAGCCCCAACACGAGCGTTCCGTCCGGCTTCACGACCGGCATCGCCTTGGACGTCGCGGCGGCATCGATACCAAGCAGGCCGGCGAGCCCCTCGATCGTCTCGACGCCTGGCGTCTCGACCTCCTCCGGCGCCGAGAGCTGCGGCGGGAACTCGGGCGGACGCGGAATGCCGCGTGCCTTTTCGACGTCGGCGGCATAGTCCCCGCGCCCGCAGGTGACGAGCATGTTCTCCCCCGACCCGGCCGGGGCGAGGAAGTCCTTCGAGACGTCGCCGCCCATCTCGCCGCTCTCGGCCTGCACCTCGTGCACGTCGAGCTCGCAGCGCTCGAAGATTCGCCAGTACGCCTTGGAGTGCAGGTCGAAGCTGCGGTCGAGTCCCGCCTCGTCCCGGTCGAAGGAGTAGGAGTCCTTCATGATGAACTCGCGGACCCGGATCAGCCCGCCACGGGGCCGCGGCTCGTCCCTGTCCTTCGTCTGGAAGTGGTACCAGACCTGGGGCAGCTGCTTGTACGACTGGAGCTCGAGCGCATGGAAGGTGAAGGTCTCTTCGTGGCTCATCGGGAGGATGAACGGGCGCCCGGCCCGGTCCTCGAACTTGAAGAGGATCGGAATCGATATGCGGCCCGAGCGCTCCCACAACTCGGCCGGGGTGAGCACGGGGGCGAGCATCTCCTGGGCGCCGAACGAGTTCAGCTCTTCCCGGATGATCTGCTCGACCTTCTGGTAGACGCGCCAGCCGAGGGGAAGCTGGGTCCAGATCCCGGCGCCGACCTGGCGGATGAAGCCTCCGCGAACGAGCAGCTTGTGGCTCGCGGCCTCAGCCTCCGCGGGGTCGTCGCGCAGCGTGGGTAGAAAAAGCTGTGAAGCCCGGGCAATCACGGTGTCCGGGCAGGCTACTCGCCGAGCGGGATCAAGGACGCCTCGGCCATGGCCAGGGCGGCCGGCTTTGCCATCTTCAGCCGCTTCGGACGATGCATGCCTTCGGCGATCCAGGAGTCGATCTCGCGGAAGAGCTCGTCGATCAGGACGCCGGAGGGAACCTTCTTGAGCACGCGGCCGTGCGCGTAGACGAAGCCGGAGTCGCGCCCGCCGGCGATCCCAAAGTCGGCGTCCCCCGCCTCACCCGGCCCGTTGACGGCGCAGCCCATCACGGCGACCTCGAATGCCTCCGAGTAGCCCCTGAGCCGCTCCTCGACCTCGACGGCGAGGTTCTCGACGCCGACGTTGTCCCGTCCGCAGGAGGGACAGGCGATCATGACCGGGCCGCGCTCGCGCAGCCCGAGCGCCTTCAGGATCTCGAAGGCGACCTCGACCTCCTTCACGGGATCGGCGGTAAGCGACACCCGCATGGTGTCGCCGATTCCGTCCGCCAGCAGCGTCCCCATTCCCACCGAGCTCTTGATCGCCCCCGTGAAGGGCGTGCCCGCCTCGGTCACCCCGAGATGCAGAGGGTACGGAACCTTCGCGGACAGGATCCGGTAGGCGCGGATCATCGTCGGGACGTGCGTCGACTTGACCGAGATCTTGAAGTCGCGGTAGTCCAGCTTCTCGAGCAGCTCGACCTCCTCGAGCGCGGCGGCGACGAGCGCCTCCGCCTGGTCTTGCTGCGCGAGCTCGTGGAGGTGCTTCGGCAAGGAGCCCGAGTTGGCGCCGATCCGCATCGGGATCCCGGCCTTCTTCGCGGCCGTCACGACCTGCTCGACCTTCTCGGGGCCGCCGATGTTCCCCGGGTTGATCCGGACCGCCGCCACGCCGGCGTCGATCGCCTTCAGGGCCAGGCTGGCGTTGAAGTGGATGTCCGCGATCACCGGGATCGGCGAGAACCGGACGATCATCCGCAGCGCCTCTGCGTCCTCGGTCTTCGGGACGGCGCAGCGCACCACCTCGCAGCCGGCGGAGGCGAGTGCGGCGATCTGCGCGGTCGTCGCCTCCACGTCCCGGGTGGGGGTCAGCGTCATCGACTGGACGACGACGGGCGCGCCGCCGCCGATCCTCACGTTGCCTACGTTGATGCTGTGAGAGCTGGGCACGGTTCGATTGTAGTGGGCGGCCTAGCCGCCGCCCAAGCGCCCGATGTCGTTCGACAGGCCGACGAAGAACAGCAGCACTACGAGGAAGATCCCGACCGCCGAGACTCGCTCGTAGACCTCCTTCTTGACCGCGCGTCCGCGCACGCCTTCCGCGATCGAGAACGCGATGTGGCCGCCGTCCAGCGGCAGGAGCGGTAACAGGTTCAGAAGGGCGAGCGAGAGGCTGATCAGTCCTAAGACCCAGAGGTAGTTCTCTAGCCCCTGGCTGAGGGCGCTCGAGGAGCCCTGGACGATCCCGACGGGGCTCGCGATGTCTTTGCGCCCTTGCCCATGCACGAGATGGCCGAGCGAAACGAAGATCTGCTTGGTGACGAGGCCGGTCAGCCTGATCGAGTGCCAGATCGCATCGGGCGGGGCCAGGCCTTCCCCTTTGAGGATGAACCCGAGCCGGTATGCGTCTTGCTCCTTCTTCGCCCGGACGGGGCCGAGGCGAACCTTGTGATCGTTCCGTTCGACGAGCAATCGCAGCTGGCCGCCGCGCGAGGCGACGATCCGCTCGGGGATCTCCGAAGGTGTCACCGAGGCCCCGTTGATCTCGATGATCCGGTCCCCCGGCTCGAGGCCCGCTGCCGCGGCGGGATGGTCCTGGAGGACGGACCCGACGGTCAGCGTCGCCTTGCCGCCGCCGGCCATGAACAGGGCGGCAAAGAGCACGACGGCGAACAGGAGGTTGGTACCCGGGCCGGCGAAGATCACGAGGACCCGCTTCCACACGCGCTGGCGCCAGTAGGCCTGCGGGCTCAGCGAGTCCTGGATCTCGCGAATGCCGCGCTCCGCCGCGCGTGCCGCCCCGGGCGAGACCCGCGTCCGCTCGAACGCTCGCTCCAGCTCGGCGGTCGCTTCGCCGGCCTCCTCGCCGCCCTCGGCGAGCGACCGCTTGAGGCGCTCGACCGGCCCGTAGAGCTGGGGAGCCTCGCCGAGCGCAGCCCCCAGGTGCACGTCCACGTCCGACGCGGACGGACGGTGCATGCCCGGGATCTTCACGTAGCCCCCGAGCGGGATCGCCCCGAGCCCGTACTCGATCCCCTTGCGCTTCACCTTGACGAGCGCCGGCGGGAAGCCGATGTAGAAGCGGGTCGGTTTCATTCCGACCAGCCGCGCCACGAAGAAGTGCCCGGCCTCGTGAACGAGGATCAGGAAGGCGAGCCCGAGGATGGCGATGACGAGACTCACGTCACGCCCTCCCGCCCCTGGCCGGGGTCAGCTCCCGCCGGGCGAAGCCCGGCTCCGCTGCCCCCTGACGCCGCTGGCGGCAGGATGCTGCGCCGGCGGGGCTTGTCCGTACTGGTTTGTACTGTCCTGCGCCCCGCCGGCTTGCCTCCTTTGCCAGCGGCGCCCCAGGAACGGGAGGATGTCTGGGTTTCTGCCAGCCGGCGGGCCAGGGCGTCGACTTCGACGAGATCGTTCCGATCCCTTGCCGGAGCGCCATCACTCGCCTCGAGCGTCTCCCCCACCACCTCGGGAATCCCCGGGAAGGCCAGCCGGCCGTCCAGAAACGCGGCAACCGCCACCTCGTTGGCCGCGTTGAACGAGCAGGGATACGTCCCGCCCCGCTCCCCGGCGCTGCTGGCGAGCCCGAGCATCGGAAACGTGTCGAGATCCGGAGCCTCGAACTCGAGCGTGAGGCCGGCCGAGAGATCAAGCGGCTCGATCGGCGTCGAGGCCCGCTCCGGATAGGTGAGCGCGAACGAGATCGGGACGCGCATGTCCGGATAGCCCAGATGCGCGAGCGCGGCGCCGTCACGGAAGCGGACGAGCGAATGGACGATCGAGGTCGGATGGACGATCACCTCGATTCGCTCGTACGGAAGGCCGAAGAGGAAATGAGCCTCGATGAGCTCCAGCCCTTTGTTTGCCAGTGTCGCCGAGTCGACGGTGATCTTGGGCCCCATGTTCCAGGTCGGATGTGCGAGCGCCTCCTCAGGGGTTACGTTCGCGAGCTCGTCCCGGTTTCGGCCGCGGAACGGCCCGCCCGAGGCCGTCAGAACGAGGGCCTCGACCGATTCGCGCGGACGGCCTTCGAGGCACTGGAACGCGGCGGAATGCTCGCTGTCCACCGGAAGCAGCAGGCCCCCTCCCCGCTCCCACGCCGCCAGTGCCAGCTCGCCGGCGACGACGAGGCTTTCCTTGTTGGCCAGGGCGAGCGCGATGCCTCGCTCGAGCGTCCAGAGGGTGGCGTCGAGGCCGGCAAAGCCGACGACCGCGTTCAGGACGAGGTCGGGCTCAGCCCGCTCGAGCAGTTCGGTCAGATCCCCGCCCACCTGGACGTGCTCGACGCTGTGCTCCGCCGCGAGCGCGGTCAGATCCTGCGAGCCGGAGGTGATCGCGCACAGCTCGAGCTCGGGATGAGCGGAGACGATCTCGAGTGCCTGGCGCCCGATCGAGCCAGTGGCGCCGAGGAGCGCGATCCTTTTCACCTGCTTAGTCTAGGGCCTCTGTTACTGGTAGCCGAAGGCGAGCAGCACGTAGAACGCCGCCACCACGGCGAACAGTTGCGCGTCGATGCGGTCGAGGATTCCACCGTGCCCGGCGAGCAGCGTGCCGGTGTCCTTCACCTTCATGTCCCGCTTGATCCCGGACTCGAACAGGTCGCCGAGCGGAGCCGCGACCGCGATCACCGCACCGAGCAGCAGCGAGTGCGGAACGCTCAGGTAGTGCTGCTTGTACATGGCGAAGAACGGGACGAGCACCGCGACGATCGTGCCGCCGACGAACCCCTCCCATGTCTTCCCGGGCGACGTGAGCGGAGCGAGCTTGTGGCGGCCGAGCAGCCTTCCTGTGAAATAGGCGGCCGTGTCGGCTGCGAAGACGGTCAGGACGACCGTGAGGGCAGCGAGGCGCGCGTGCGAGGGAACGTCCCGAAGCAGTATGAGGTGGCCGAGGCCGAGGCCGATCCAGCACGCGCCGAGGACGGTCGTTCCCACTGACACTGTCGTCGTCTGCTTCGTCTCCGCGAGCCCCTTGAGGAGAAAGGCAAGCGCGAAGGTCGCCATGAAGCCCGCGAGCATCCAGGTCAGCCCACCGACCTGAGCCCCGAACAGGGCCAGCAGCGTCCCGGCGTAGCCGGCGAGGACGAGCGGTCGCAGGTTGCGCGTCATCCCGTAGAACTCGTGCAGGGCGATCAGCGCGGCGATCGCGACCAACACGAAGAGCCACCAGCCGCCCAGCCACAGCAGGCCGACGACGAGCGGCAAGCCGACGGCCGCGACCAGGATCCGGGAGAGGAACGAGCTCATCGGCCGCCGAAGCGGCGGCGGCGGCGCGAGTACTCCTGAAGAGCCGCGTGCAGGTCGCGCTCGCCGAAGTCGGGCCAGAGCCGGTCGACGAAGACGAGCTCGGCGTAGGCGAGCTGCCAGAGCAGGAAGTTCGAGATCCGCTGCTCGCCCGACGTTCGGATCAACAGGTCCGGCTCGGGCAGATCGGGCTCGTACAGGGCGGCGGCGAACGCGTTCTCGTCCAGCTTCTCGGGATCGATCCCCGACTCGACCAGGCGCCGCGCCGCCTCCACGAGCTCGGCACGCCCGCCGTAGTCGAATGCGATCCAGAGGTCGATGCGCCGGTTAGAAGCCGTTTCCTCCTCCATCGCAGCCATGCGAGCGCGAAGCGCCTCCGGAGCCCGGTCGCGCCGGCCGATGAAGCGCGTCCTCACGCCCTGAGCCGCCAGGTCGGGGAGCTCGCGCTCGATCGTCTCCTCGAAGATCTCCATCAGCGCCTCCACCTCGTCGGGCGGCCGAGACCAGTTCTCGGTCGAGAAGGCATAGACCGCGAGCGACTCGACGCCGAGGTCGATGGACGCCTCGACGGTGCGCCGAAGCGAGCGCGTCCCGGCCCGGTGCCCGGCGGCGACCGGCAACCCGCGGTTCTGAGCCCAGCGGCCGTTGCCGTCCATGATGATCGCGATCGAGCGCGGTACCTCGGGCAGCTCGCGCTCGCCGCGGGAGCGGATCTTGTCCAGCACGGCGCGGGCCGGGATGAACTCGGCCACGAGCTGGGCGAGTAAGAAGCGCTGACGCAAGGTGGAAGCCCGTTCGCCGAAGCGCGGACTAGACCTCCATTATTTCCGCTTCTTTGTGCTTCAGCAGCTCGTCGATCGAGTGCGTGTGGTCGGTGGTTAGGTTCTGAACCTGTTCCTCGGCCCGGCGCTCCTCGTCCTCTCCGACGTCCCCCTTCTTCGAGAGCTCCTTGAGATGGTGGATCACGTCGCGGCGGATGTTGCGGACGGCGATGCGCCCGTCCTCGGCGATCTGCCGCACGACCTTGACGAGCTCCTTGCGCCGCTCCTCCGTCAGCTGCGGGATCGGCAGGCGGATGATCTTGCCGTCGTTCGACGGCGTCAGGCCGAGATCGGACTCCTGGAGCGCCCGCTCGATCGACTTCACCGAGTTGGGATCGAACGGCTGAATCGTGAGCATCCGCGGCTCGGGGACGTTGATCGTGGCGAGCTGGCGCAACGGGGTCTGCTGCCCGTAGTAGTCGATCTGCACGCGGTCGAGCAGCGCCGCCGAGGCACGCCCGGTGCGCACCGTGTTCAGCTCGTGGCGCGCAGCCTCGACCGACTTGTCCATGCGGGCGGACGCGTCCTTGATCAGATCGTCGATCACGGACGGCCCCCGTCGTCCACAGGCGTGGAGATGATCGTGCCGACGCGCTCGCCGGATGCGACCCGGCGGATGTTGCCCGGAGCCAGCTCGAACACGTAGATCGGCAGGTTGTTGTCCATGCAGAGCGAGAGGGCGGTCGTGTCCATGATGCGCAGGCTCCGCTCGATCGCCTGCAGGTGCGTCAACTCCGGGAGCAGCTTCGCATCCGGGTCGATCCGCGGGTCGTCGCCGTAGACGCCCTCGACCGCGTGCTTGCCCATCAGGATCGCCTCGGCCCCGATCTCCAGCGCGCGCAGCGCGGCGGCGGTGTCGGTGGTGAAGAACGGGTTGCCGGTACCGGCAGCGAAGATCACGATCCGCCCTTTCTCGAGGTGCCGGATCGCCCGCCGGCGGATGTAGGGCTCGGCTACCTCGGAGACGACGAGCGCGGAGAGGACGCGGGTCTGCGCTCCCCGCCGCTCGAGCGCATCCTGGAGGATGAGCGAGTTGAGAACGGTTGCGAGCATTCCGGCGTAGTCGGCCGTTGCGCGGTCCATCCCCTCCGCCGCTGCCTCCATGCCGCGGTAGATGTTCCCGGCGCCGCTGACAATCGCGATCTCGAGCCCCGTCTCGTGAACCTCGACGATCTCCTTTGCGATCGTCTCGATCCGATCCGGGTCGAGGCCGTACTCGCGCTCGCCCATGAGCGCTTCGCCGGAGATCTTGAGCAGGATCCGATGGAAGGCTGTGTCCGCGTCTCCCGCGGTCTCGACCGTCTGCGGGGCTGTGCTCATCCTCCGAGCGCGTAGCGCTCGAACTCGAGCACCTCGGCGCCCTCCTCCTCGAGCACCTGCCCGACGGTCTTGGCGGTGTCGTGGATCCACGGCTGCTCGGCCAGGACCTGCGCGGCGAAGAATCGTTTGTTGACCATGCCCTCGACGATCTTCTCACGGGCTTGCTCGGGCTTGCCCTGGACCTCGTCCGAGCTCATGTAGATCTCCCGCTCGGACGTCACGAGCTCCTCGGGCACGTCTTCCCGGCCGACCCAGTGCGGTGCGGACGCGGCGACGTGCATCGCGCTCTTCCTCGCCAGCTCCGGTGAGCCTCCGCGCACCTGGACGAGTACGCCCAGCTTGTTCGCCGGCGGATGGGCGTAGCCGTCGATTCGCGCGCCGTCGACAGCCTCGAAGCGCGTGGCGCCCACGACGACGACGTTCTCGCCGAGGCGTCCGGAGAGGGCGACGCGCTCTTCCTCGAGCTTCTGCTCGGCGCCCGGGCCCTCGGCTTCGACGGCCTCGAGCACCTTCTTCGCGTACTCGAGGAATTCCTCGTTGTTCGAGACCGGCTCGGTCTCGCATCCGACCGCCACGATCGTCCCGCGGCTTCCGTCGTCGGCGATGCGGTAGCCGATCTTGCCCTCCGGCGTCTCGCGGCCCGCTCGCTTCGCGGCGCTCGCCGCTCCCCACTCACGCAGGACGCGCACCGCGGCCTCCATGTCCCCGTTCGCCTCGGTCAGCGCTCGCTTGCAATCCATCATCCCCGCGCCGGTCTGGTCGCGGAGCTCCTTGACGAGGCTGGCGGCGATCGCCGTCACGACGATCCCTCCTGGGGCTGCGCCGCGACCGGCTCTTCTTCGGCAGGTGATCCCTCCTGGGGCTGCGCCGCGACCGGCTCTTCTTCTGCGGGCGGCTCGGCGGTGGCCTCGTGCTGGCCCAGCGGCTCGTACTCGGGCGCTTCCGCGACCGGCTTCTCTTCCGGCTCGGGCTGCTTCTCCTCGACCGGGTGCTGCCGAGCGAAGTCGGCCGCGGTCGCATGGGTGCGCCCCTCCTCGATCGCGCTCACGATCGCGCGCGTGATCAGCTCGCAGGAGCGGATAGCGTCGTCGTTGCCGGGGATCGGATAGTCGGAGTCGTCCGGGTCGCAGTTCGTGTCGACGATCGCGACGATCGGCAGCCCGAGGCGCCGGGCCTCCCGCACCGCGAGCTGCTCCTTGCGCAGGTCGACGATGAAGACGGCATCCGGCTGGCGCCTCATGTCGGCGACGCCGCCCAGGTTTGCGTCGAGCTTCTCGAGCTCCGAGAGCATGGTGATGCGCTCCTTCGCCGGCAGCAGGTCGAGCTGCCCATCCTCCTGGAGGCGGCGAAGATCGTGCAGGCGCTCGATCCGCTCCGAGATCGTGCGCCAGTTCGTCAGCAGGCCGCCAAGCCAGCGCTGGTTGACATACGGCATTCCGACGCGCGTCGCATGCTCGGCGACGGCGTCCTGCGCCTGCTTCTTCGTGCCGACGAACAGCACCGTTCCGTTGCGCTCGGCGATGTTGCGCGCGAATGCCTGTGCTTCGCCCAGCAGCTCGAGCGTCTGCTGCAGGTCGATGATGTAGATACCGCTGCGCTCGGTGAAGATGAATCGCTTCATCTTCGGGTTCCAGCGTCGGGTTTGGTGCCCGAAATGGACGCCGGCCTCGAGCAGTTCCCGCATTGAGACGGCGGACACGTTGTCAGACCTCCTTGGTTGTTGGATTACCGGCGGGGCCCGGACGGAACCGGCGCTCATTTGCGCCGGCACCCCCGTCCGACCCGGTCCGCCAGGTCGAGGGATTCGCCGCATCCTAGCCAAAACGGGGTTGTGTTTAAAAACGCAAACCCTCGGCCCGGTTGAGCGCGGCGGCGAGATCGGGTGGGAGCGCCGACGAGACGTCGACACGTTCGCCCGTGAACGGATGGTCGAATGCGAGCCGTGCGGCGTGCAGGAACTGCCGCTTCAGCCCGAGATCTCCCCGGACCCCGTACACCGGATCGCCGGAGACCGGCAGGGCGATCGCCTCCAGATGGACGCGAATCTGGTGGGTGCGGCCTGTCTCGAGCCGCACTCGCAGGAGCGCATGCTCGTCCAGAAGCCGCTCGACCTCGAAGTGAGTAATCGCAGCGCGCGGCGTCGCGGTGTCGAGGGAGTGCCGGGTCGGATCGGAGCGGTCGCGCCCGACCGGCGCGTCGATGGTCCCGGCGCGAGAGCGCGGGCGGCCGCGGACGAGGGACAGATACTCGCGCTCCAGCTCCCGCCTGCGAACGAGCACCTGCATGCGCCGGTGCGCTTCCTGCGAGCGCGTGACGACGATCAGGCCGGAGGTGTCGCGGTCGAGCCGGTGCACGATCCCGGGCCGCTCGGCCGGCCCACCCGCCAGCCCGCGCGCGAGCAGTCCGTGGACGAGCGTCCCCCGGGTCTGGCCGGGCGTCGGATGCACGACAAGCCCCGCCGGCTTGTCCACGACGAGCAGGTGCTCGTCGTCGTAGACGGTCCCGAGCTCCATCTCCTCGGCCGCGAGCGGCTCCGGCTCGATTGCCGAGACGTCCACCTCGACGAGCTCGCCCGCCGCCACCCGGTGGCTCTTCGAGCGCGCTTCGCCGTCTACGCGGACGGCGCCGCGTGCGAGCAGCCGTTCCGCAGCCGCGCGCGAGCCAACCTCCTCGCGACCTGCGAGGAAGCGATCGAGCCGGGCCCCCCCGGCGTCGCTAGGAACGCGTAGCCGAAGCGTCGGTCACGTGCCGCCTGCGCGGCTCGCGGTCGGTGAAGAGAAGGGTCCCGAACAGGATCGCCACGCCAATGACGATGAAGCTGTCGGCCAGGTTGAAGGCCGGCCAGTAACGGAAGTCGAGGAAGTCCGTCACGTGCCCGACCCGCACCCGGTCGATCAGGTTCGAGACGCTCCCCCCGATGACTAGGCCGAGTGCGGCCGGGAGGATCGGGTGGCGCCCTCCCGAGCGGGCGAAGAAGAGCAGCATCCACCCCACGGCCAGCGCCGTGAGCACGATGACGACCACCGTCGCGCTCGAGAACAGGCCGAACGCGATCCCCGAGTTCTGCACGTGGTGGATCGAGAACGGGCCGACGACGTGAACGCCGTCGTCGAGGGGGAGGCGGTCGGACACGATCTGCTTCGTCAGTTGATCGGCGACGAGCGCGGCGATCGCGACAACGGCCAGCCCGATCCACTGGAACAGGCCGGCCCCGAGCGATCGTTCGGCCGTAGAGACCGGAGCGAGCGCATCCGTGGCCGAGCCGACCCGGACGTCGAGCGGTCGCCTCACAGGCGCGGGCTCGCTCATGACCCCTCCCCCTTCCGCCGGCAATCGATGCACTGCGCCGCGTAGGGGATCGCCTCGAGACGCTCCAGCGCGATCTTCTTTCCGCAGGTCACGCACATGCCGTACGTCCCGGCCTCGATCCGCGTGAGCGCCTCGTCGATCTCGGCCAGGACATGCTCCGAGTTCTCCTCGAGCGTGTCGTCCATCTCCTGCTCGAGCGTTACCGACGCCGTCTCGGCCAGATGGTTGTCCGCGGGGCCGTCCGTCGCGTCGTCGTCGGCGGAACGCGGATTCTCCTGGTGCAGGTAATTGATCGCGTCGCGGACTCGCTTTCGCTCCTCGAGCAGCGTCTTGCGGAAACGCTCGGTGTCTACCGGGCTCACCTGCTACTGCCCTTCCTCAGCCGGGACTCGGCCTCCGCGAGGGAGATTCCATCGGCCGCGACCAGCTTGTCGCGACCCGTGTGGCCCGCGATCACGCTCAGGTTGCGGCGCGGAAGGGACAACGTCTCGGCGAGCAGGCGAAGCGTCGCGTCGTTGGCCCGGCCGCGCTCCGGCGCAGATGCCACGCGGATGCGCCAGGCTTCGCCGTGGCGGCCGACGATCTCCGTTCTCCCCGCACCCGGCGTCACCTTGACGCGGAAACGGGCCGCAGCGGCGTCTTTCATGGGACCAGGATATATCCCGTCAGGCGGCCTCGGCCTTCGGTTCGTCGATCGTCTGCAGGGCCGCACGCAGCAATGCCCGGATCCGATGCGAGTCCGCGGCCAGGCGCTCGCGCTCGCTACGGCATCCCGAGTGATCGTGCGCGCTTCGGTCTGGGCCTCGGTGACGATGAGCTCGGCTTCCTTGCGGGCCTGGTCCTTGAGCTCGTGGGAGGCACGTTCCGCGGAGACGAGCGTCGTCCGGAGCAGGGTCTCGAGCTCTCGGTACCGGAGGATGTCGTCCTTGAGCTGCTCGACCTTGTCGGCGAGGTCGGCGCGCTCGCGCCAGACCTGCTCGAAGCTGTCGACGACCTCGTCGAGCAGCCCCTCGACCGCGGTGCGCTTGTAGCCGAACAGGCCGCGCCCGAGCTCTGCGTGGCGAATCTCGGCTGGCGATAAGGACATGAGCCTGACCTTCCTTTCAGTGGAGCCTGTCGAGCAAGTAGATGACCAGTTGCCCGACGAGGTACAGGACGAAGATGCCGATGATCGGCGAGAGGTCGAGCGGCCCGAGGGGCGGCAGCACTCGCCGGAACAGCGCGAGATACGGCTCGCAGACGTCGCGCAGAAAACCCTGGATCCGACTCATCCAGACCGAATACGGCATCCGGATCCAGGACATCAAGATGTAGGCGAAGATGATCAGTCCGTAGACGAGGACGAACACCCAGACGAACTTCTGGATGTTCGAGACCGCGTCGGCAAGCACGGCAACAGCGGCGTTTACGCCCACCCGCTGACATTCGGCCCCCGCGGCCAGCTTCCTTGAGGGTAGTGAGGAACTTGGCTGACCTAGTGACGCTTGCGGCCGCGGCTGACGACCAGATTCACTTTCCCGCCCTCGGCGAGCCGCGTATCCGGCCCAGGTTTCTGCGAGATCACGCGGCTCCTCTTGACCTTCGTGGAGAAGGCGCGCTGAATCGTCCCCGTCTGGCACTTGGCCTCGGCGATCGCGCTCTGCGCGGCTGCGAGCGTCTTGCCTTTCACGTTCGGGACGACGCACATCGCCTGGGCCTCCCACACGACGGTCACGGGCGTAAGCCTGTTGGTCGTCGTCCCGTCGCCGAGCTGGCCGTAGTGGTTTCCGCCCCAGCACTTGAGCTCCCCACCGCTCAGGACGGCACAGGTGTGGTAGCTGCCCGCGGCGATGGCGGAGACTCCGCTCGCGAGCCCGGAGACGTCGACCGGAGTGGAGCGGTCGGTCGTCGTCCCGTCGCCGAGCTGGCCGGAGTCGTTGTGCCCCCAGCACTTGACGCCGCCCGCGCTCGTGAGCGCGCACACGTGGGCATCGCCGACGGCGAGGCTTTTCACCCCGCCGGAAAACCCGGATACGTCGACCGGAGTCGAGCGGGCGCCGCCGGTCGTCCCGTCGCCGACCTGACTGTAGCTGTTGTCGCCCCAGCACTTGACCCCGCCTGTGCTCATGAGAGCGCAGGTGGTGGTTCCGCCGCTGTCCGCGTGGTGGCCGCCGGCCGCGATCGCGGAGACGCCGCTCGGAAGCCCGGAGACGTCCACAGGCGTACGACGGCAGGGAACAACAGCGGGGCCGGACGGGCACGATGCGCCACCGCCTCCGTCGCCGAGTTGCCCTGCGGTGTTCTCACCCCAGCACTTGACTCCACCCGCGCTCGTGAGGGCGCAGTTGTGATGGCCTCCGGCGACGATCTGCGAGACGCCGCTGGAGAGCCCGGAGACGGCGGTTGGGGTATACCGGTTGGTCGTCGTCCCGTCCGCCACCTGGCCCACGAAGTTTCCACCCCAGCACAGGACGCCGCCGCTCCTGAGCGCGCAGGTGTGGTGGCCGCCCGCGGTAATCGCAGAGACACCGCTCGCGAGCCCGGAGACGTCGACCGGAGTGAAGCGGTCGAGCGTCGTCCCGTCGCCGAGCTGACCGAGCCCGAAATTGCTCGAGAAAACGGTGTGGTTCGCTCCCCAGCACTTCGCGCCGCCCATATTCGTGAGCGCGCAGGTATGGGCGCTACCCGCCGCGATCGCGGAGACGCCGCTGGAAAGGCCGACGACGTCGCCGGGGACCGGGCTGGGAGCTTCGGCGCTCCGCGACCCGTTGCCGAGCTGACCCGAGTCGTTGTACCCCCAGCACTTGACGCCGCCGCCGTTCGTCAGGGCGCAGGTGTGGAAGTCGCCGGCAGCAATGGCAACAATCGTCACACCCGCATACGAGGCACGGCTGATCTGGCGCGCGGAGGTATCAATCGAAGCGCCTGACCCTGAGACGACAAGTAACGCGACGGTGGCGAGCACACAGACGGCTCGCAGGCCCATCGGCAGACCCTGGCACCGACCAGAGTCGAAGTCAAGGGCTTCTTGGGCGGACTCCTTGTCGTTGGCCGCTAGGCCTGGTTGAAGAAGCCGCCGCGCTCGAGCAGGCGTGCGCGTTCCTCGGCGGAAACCTCGACGTTCCGCGGCGTCAGCAGGAAGACCTTGTCGGCCACCCGCTGCATCCCGCCGTCGAGAGCGTAGGTCAAGCCGCTCGCGAAGTCGATCAGCCTCTTCGAGAGCTCCTGGTCGGAGCTCTGCAGGTTGAGGATGACCGGAATCGCCTCCTTGAACTTGTCGGCGATCTGCTGGGCGTCGTTGAAGCTTCTCGGGAGCACGAGATGGACGCGCACCGAGGCGCTCCGCGCCTGCACCCCGCGCAGCCGCGCCGGCCGCACGACCTCTGTCTTGGCGGCCGCGTCGTCGGTCCACTCCTCGAACTCGGCCTGGCGGCGCCTCGGCGAGAGCCGGCGGACGTTCGGGCGCTCTCGATACGAGCGCTCGAGCTCTTCGTTGGTGGAGTAGCCGTCCTCGTCCCAGTCCTCTTCCTCGGCGATGCCGAAGTAGACGAGCGTCCGGTTCCAGACATCTGAAAAGCCCATCAGCGCGGGATGTTAGCGGCCATACAGGACTGACCCAATGCGCACCAGGGTCGCTCCCTCTTCGACGGCGATCTCGTAGTCCTGGCTCGTTCCCATCGACAGTTCCGGCAGCCCGTGTTCTTCGGCGAGCTCTCGTAGACGGCGGAAGTAGGGCCGCGACTTCTCCGGATCGTCGGTGAACGGCGGCATCGTCATCAGGCCGCGTAGGTCCTCGTAGAGACCGAGAAACGACCCCAGTTCCTCCGGCGCGATTCCCGATTTCGACTCCTCCCCCGAGAGGTTGACCTCCACGAGCGCGGGCACCGTCAGGCGCCGGGCGGCGGACTCGGAGGCGAGCGAGTGAACGAGCTCGCAGATCCCGTTGACGGCCTTCGCCTTCCGGCTCTGGAGGTGACCGATGAAATGCCAGCGAAACGCGTCGCCGTACGCGGAGTGCTTCGCCTCGAGATCCTGTGCTCGGTTCTCGCCCACCACCTCCACCCCCGCCGCGGCCAGCGCGGCCATGTCCTCGAGAGCCACGTACTTGGTGGCCGCGACGATCGTGACGCTCGGCCCGACCTGCGCGCGGACTTCCTCGTAGCTCGCGCGGACGTCCTCAGCCCGTAACAAGCCCGATCACGCCGTGCGTGCCTCGCGGCTTGCCCGTCCGCCGCTCCGAGAAGAACAGGTCAGGGTTGCAGGCCGTGCAGAGGTCGATCCGCTCGACCTGAGCGCAGCCGGCCTCCCGTAGTGCGCGCTCGGCCGCGGTCCACAGGTCGAGGTTGCGGCCCCGCATCAGCCCGGGCCCGTAGCGGGCGGCGAATCCTTCCGCCACTTCCGGGCCGACCTCGTAACAGCAGGGCCCGATCGCCGGCCCGACCGCCGCCGCGAGACCCTGGCCACCGAGCCCCGAGACGCCGGCCTCGACGATCCCTTCCACCAGTCCGCGCCAGCCCGCGTGGAGGACGGCGAGGGCAGGACCGCGCCCGTTCGTCCTCGCGATCGCGATCGTCACGCAATCGGCCGCCAGCGCGAGCATCGGCTCACCCGCCGTGTCGGTCCAGAGCCCGTCTCCGGGGACGCCGCGGCTGCCCGGCACCGCCCGGTGGACGGTGGCGGAGTGGTGCTGGCGGTTGAGCGTGACCCGGACCGGGTCGGCGCCGATCTCTGCGCAGAGCCGGCGGCGGTTCTCGTCGACTCGGTCGGGATCGTCACCCGTCATCCGTCCGAGGTTCAGGGACTCGAACGGGCCTTCGCTGACACCACCGGCGCGGGTCGAGAAGATCACTTCGTACGGCCCCGCGGGCGCCCACCGGATCATTGCGCCCCAGCGATCAGCTCTCGCGCGGCTGCGAGCTCCGACTCGCGACCATCGAGCTCCCCGTTCAGCTTCCGGCGTCGAAGCTCCGCGAGGATCTCCCCCACCCGCGGCGACTCGTCGAGGCCGAGCTCGGCAAGATCGCCTCCGCCGATGTCCAGGTGCACGTCGCGGAGCTGCCGGAAGTACGAGTGCAACGGCTCGAGGTCGTCGAGCGCCAGCGCGAACAGGGGCGCGTCCGGCGAGTACGGCTCGGCCATCGTGACGACGTCCGCGGGCTCGGCGTCGCCGGCGCGAAGCCGATCGACCAGCCGCGGCCCGACCGTGACGGCAGCGGCGATCATCTCGGCGTCGCGGCGCCGCACCTTGAGGCGCGCGAGCCAGTCGTAGACCTTGTTCGGGGGCAGCGTCCTCGAGAGCGCGGCCAGGCCGAGCCTCCAGGCGGGGACGTCGAGCTCGTAGCGCTGCTTCAGCTCGTTCAGCCGCTCGAGCAGGGCGACCGCCTCCTCGTCGGCCGCCAGCTGAGGGTGAATGGCCCGGTCGGCGCCGAGCTCGCGCAGCCGGACGATCGAATGAGCGATCTCGCCCTCCTCGAGCAGCGCCACCAGCTCGTCCCGGAGCCGGGCCGAGGACAGGTCGCCGACGAGGCCCATCTCGATGCAACCCCGCGCCAGACGTGCCGTGTGCTCGTCCATCCGGAACCCGTAGCGGTTCTCGTACCGGACGGCGCGGAAGATCCGGGTCGGATCGTCGATGAAGGACAGGTTGTGCAGAATCCGGATCGTCTCGGCCGCGAGATCGCGACGGCCGCCGAAAGGGTCGACAAGACGGCCGAAGTCCTCGCCCTTGAGTGACACGGCCATCGCGTTGATCGTGAAGTCGCGGCGGAACAGGTCCTCCCGGATCGAGGCATGCTCGACCGCGGGAAGCGCCGCCGGCGCGTCGTAGAACTCCGTTCTGGCGGTGACGACGTCCACCCGCTCGCCGTCGCCGTAGAGGACGACCGCCGTGCCGAACTTGTCGTGCGGGCGCACGCGGCCGTCCAGAGCCCTGGCGATCGTCCGCGCGATCGCGATCGCGTCCCCTTCGACCGCGATGTCCACGTCGAAGCTCCGCTCGGCGAGGAGGATGTCCCGCACCGTGCCCCCTACCAGATACACGCCGTCGTAGCCCTCGCTGGCAGCCGTCACGGCTTCGAACACTGGTCGGAGGCCCTCGAGCGCCGACAGCTCCTCCTCGAGCGACACGTCGGGCTCGGCGAGCGCCTCCGGGCGCTGTCCGAGCGCCCGGAGCAGGTCGCTCCGCGTGACGACGCCCACGACCTTGTCGTCCCGCAGCACTGCCACACGGCCGTCGGGGGACCGCTCGAGCAGCCGCTGGAGCTCGGTCACCGGAGTCTCCTCGTCGCAGGTCGGCACAGTCGAGCTCATGATTCCCTTCACCGGTGCGTGCGAGAGGCCGTGCCCGATCGCCTTGTCGAGGTCCTCTCGTCCGAGCGCGCCGACCAGCGTGCCCGCCTCGGACACGAGGATCCCGCTCTGGCCGTAGCGCTGGCACGTGACCATCGCGTGCGAGACCGTGTCGCCGGGGCCGACGGTGCGGGCAGGCGTGGACATCACCTCCCGTGCCGGACGCGGACTGCGCACCGCAGCGGGAAGTGCCTCCAGCGCTCGAGCGCGCGCGTCGTCGAGGCTGCCCTTGAACATCGCCGAGGCGGCCTCGGCGTGCCCCCCTCCGCCCAGGTACTGGGCGACCGTGGACGCGTCGAGCTCCGGGACGCGGCTGCGCGTGACGCAGAAGACGCGCTCGTCCATCTCGACGAGGACGACGAGCGCCTTGCAGTCGGTCAGGTCGACGACCTTGTGCGCGAGGTTCGAGACGCCCTCGACGTAGCCCTCCCACGGGACGGCGGCGACCAGCACCTCGATCCCGCCGACCTCCACCGGCTCCGCGGCGTCGAGCAGGGCGTTCAAGAGCTTTCGCTCCTCCGCCGCGAGCGGCGTATGCAGGTAACGGGCAAGCAGCTCCTGACCGGCGCCGTGACGCAGGCACCAGCCCAGCGCTTCGGCGTCGCGCTGACTCGCTGTCGGATACGTCAGCGAGCCCGTGTCCTCGTGGATTCCGAGCGCGAACACGGTCGCCTCGAGCGGCGTGACGGCGATTTCCCGCTCGGCGAGCACCCCTACGAGCGTGGTCGTGAGCGCTCCGTCGTCGGAGAGGACGGCGGTCTCCGGCGAGGCCCATTCGGGCAGCGGCCCGCGATGATGGTCGAACAGGACCTTCTCGACGCCGGGATCGAGCGCGACCGGCTCGAGCTCGCCGAGACGGGAGGCATCGGATGTCTCGACGACGATCAGCCGGCGGATGGCGTCGAGCTCGAGCCGCGCGGTCTCGACGGCGCCGATCTCGTCCGCGTGCAACCGGTAGAAGTCCCGCACGTTCCGGTTGAGCGAGCCGGAGAGCGCGACGACGGCGCCCGAATAGAGGCGCCGCGCGGCCAGCATCGCCGCGAACGCGTCGAAGTCCGTGTTCCCATGCGTGGCGATGACCTGCTCGGCCCTCATCTCCGAAATTGTGCCCCTAGAGCTCGGCTACCGCTTCGATCTCGAGCTTCGCGCCCGACGGGAGCGCGGAGATCTCTACGGTGGCGCGTGCGGGCGGCCTGTCGCCCACGTGCCGCGCGTACACCTCGTTCATGCCCTGGAAGTCGCCGAGGTCGACCAGATAGACGGTCGTCTTCACGAGCTTGTCGAGGCTCGACCCGGCCGCCTCGAGAATCGCCTTCAGGTTCGCGAACACCTGCTCGGTCTGCTCCTGGATCGAGTCCCCGACGATCTCACTCGATCCGGGCCGCAGCGAGAGCTGGCCCGAGACGAACACGAGCCCGCCCGCCGAGATCGCCTGCGAGTAGGGAGCGCCCTGGAACGGTGCCGGTGCAGCTTCGGTGCGAACGACCTCTTTCATCGTCCACACGCCTGCCCAAGCGCGGAGCCGAGCGCCTTGAAGATCGAGTCGAGCACGTGCTGCTCCTCGTCCCCGTGAATCAACCGCACGTGGAGCGCAAGCTCCGCAGCCGTGGCGAGCTCGTTCAGGAAGCCTCCCACGACGTCGGTCTCGAGCCCTGCGACGTGGACGCTCGAGAGATCCACGTTCGAGACGACGAGCGGCCGGTCGGCGAGGTCGAGCGCGACCGAGGCGAGCGCTTCGTCCGCGGGCACTGCCCCCACTCCGTGACCGCGTGCGCCCGGTGCGCGAAGCGCGTCCCTGAGCGTCTCCCCCAGCGCGCGCCCCGCCGAGTTGATCTGCGCACGAGCGCTGTCCGGGGCGACCTCGAGCGTGAGATCGAACCTCGCGTAGCGCGCGAGCACGCCCAGCAGATGGTCGAGGATGGGTAGTCCGGTGCTGACACTTGCCTCGCCGTTTCCGTCGACGGCCAGGCGCGCCAGCAGCTGCCCTTCCTGCTGCAGCTCCGTCTCCGCCATCACGTCACTACCCTTCGACGCGCTCGATCTGAGCGCCAAGCGAGCGAAGCCGCTCGTCTACGCGCTCGTAGCCGCGGTCGATCCAGCGTATGTTCGCGATCGTCGACGTGCCCTCGGCGCAGAGGGCCGCGATGAGCATCGCCCATCCGGCGCGGACATCCGGGCTCTCCATCCTCTGCCCGTAGAGCTGAGACGGCCCCGTGACGACGACGCGATGGGGGTCGCAGAGAATCACCCGCGCACCCATGTTGATCAGCTTGTCCACGAAGAAGAGCCTGCTCTCGAACATCTTCTCGAAGATGAGGATCGTCCCCCGAGCCTGGGTCGCCACGATCAGGGCGATCGACGTCATATCAGCAGGGAACAGCGGCCACGGCCCGTCCTCGATCTTCGGGATCTGACCTCCGAGGTCGTCCTGAATGACGAGCTCCTGTTCCGGCGGGACGCGGACGCTCGTGTCGCCGACCTCGACCTGAATGCCGAGTCGCGCAAGCCCCGGAAGAATCGAGATCAGATCACCCGGCCGCATGTCCTCGATCGTCACGTCGCCGCCTGTTACGGCAGCGCAGCCGATGAAGCTCCCCACCTCGATGTGATCCGGACAGATGCGCCACTCGCCCCCGCCGAGCTCGCGAACCCCTTCGATGCGAAGGACGTTCGAACCGATGCCGCCGATCCGCGCTCCGCGCGCGACGAGGAAGCGGCAGAGGTCCTGGACATGCGGCTCGCTGGCCGCGTTCACGATCACCGTCTCGCCGCGGGCCAGCGTGGCGGCCATCACGGCGTTCTCGGTGCCGGTCACGCTCGGCTCGTCGAGGTACATGGTCGTTCCGGTGAGCCCGTCGGCGCGCATCTCGAACCGGCGCTGGAAGTCGATCTCGGCGCCGAGCTGGGAGAGGGCGTGCATGTGGACGTCGAGTCGCCGGCGACCGATCGGATCCCCTCCGGGAAGGGGCAAGACGGCGCGTCCGAATCTGGCAAGGAGCGGGCCCGCGAACAGAATCGAGGTGCGCAGACGCCGGCTGAGCTCCTCTGAGAGCTCGTATCGGTTTGCATTCGCCGCAGAGACGCGGAGCTCGTGATCACCCTGCCAGTCGACGTCCGCACCGATCTCCCCGAGCAGCTCGAGCATCGTCTCCACGTCCCGGATCCGGGGGACATTGGAAAGCTCGACCGGCTCCGACGTCAGGACGCACGCGGCCAGAATCGGGAGCACGGCGTTCTTGCTTCCGGCGGTGCGAACGTGGCCGGAGAGCCGCCGGCCGCCTTCGATCACGAACGCATCTAGCGCTCCGGCCACTGCCGTGCCCGCCACCGGGGTACTGTAACCGACGCCTTGGAGCCCACCCGCGAGCGAGCCTGGGACACGCTGACCCGCTACACGACCAGCGAAGCGCTGCTCCGCCATGCCCTCGGAGTCGAGGCTGCCGTCCGCGCGTACGCGCTCCGCTTCGGCGAGGACGAGGAGCTCTGGGGCGTCGTCGCGCTCCTGCACGACTTCGACTACGAGATCCACCCGACGCTCGACAAGCATCCCCAGGACGGGGCCCCGATCCTGCGCGACGAGGGCTATCCGAAAGAGGTGATCGAAGGGATCCTCTCTCACGCGGAGCACCTCTCCCTCCCTCGCGACACGCCCTTGAAGAAGACCCTGTTCGCCTGCGACGAGCTGTCGGGATTCATCTACGCGTGTGGCCTGCTCCGGCCCGACGGAATCGACTCGTTGACGCCGAAGTCAGTGCGCAAGAAGCTGAAGCAGCCGTCGTTCGCGGCCGGCGTGCACCGGGATGACGTCTACAAGGGGGCCGAGGAGCTCGGCGTCGAGCTCGACGAGCACATCGCGTTCGTGATCGACGCTCTGCGCCCGATCGCTCCGGAGCTGGGGCTCAGGACGGCGGCGGACGTGCAGGCCGGATGACCCGCCTCGACCTGATCGGCCTCGTCGTCGCGGACATGGCGGCGTCGCTCTAGCGAACCGCCGCCACGAGCCGCTCGAGATCCTCCTCGTTCGTCCAGTAGCCGCAGGAGGCGCGGATCCAGGGCATCCCTGGGACGCGGCGGACGACGATCCCCTGGTCGTAGGCGGCCGCGACGACCTCGGCCGGTTCGCCCTCCGTACGGAAGCTGACGATCGTTGCCTGGCCCGGTTCGGTGACGACCTCGACTCCGGCCTCGAGCAGGAGCTCACGGCAGCGCGCGGCGGCGGCGGCGGCTGCGTCGAACCGCCACCCGGGCGCCGTCTCGATCGCGGCGACGACCCCGGCCAGCGACGGGAGCGGGATCCAGTCCGAGTCGAACCGCGCAGCTCCTGCCTTCGGAGTGAAGCTTCCGCCGGGCTCGTACTTCTCCTGAGCGAAATACGAAGGCGCGGCGACCGCCAGCCGTTCGGGCTCGGCGACGTAGAGCGCGCCCGTCGTGTCCGGGCCGCAGAGCCACTTCTGACCGGAGACCGTGTAGAAGTCGAGCTCGCCCGCCTGAACCGGGATTGCCCCGACAGCCTGAGCACCGTCCACGAGCATCGGGACGTCCAGTGCCTCGCGGAGCTCCGAGATCGGAAAAACGTGGCCGATCATCCAGCTCACGTGCGAGAGGGCGACGAGGCGGGTTCGCGGGGTCACCTCGGCGAGGATCGCATCCAGCGCTTGATCCGCGCGCAGGTCGCGAACCCCTGCGACCCGCACGCGCGCGCCGGACGCGTGCAGAGGACCGATCAGCCCGAAGTGCTCGCTGTCCGTGGTCACGACCTCGTCCGCCGGCTCGAGACCGAGGCCCGCGACGACGATGTTGCACGCACGCGTGGTCGAGGTCACGAGCGCAACATGCTCGGTCGGGACGCCGAGGAGCGCCGCGATCCGGGCGCGGGCCCCCTCTCGCAGCAGGTTCCTCGCATCGAAGTACGGCGGGCCGGTCCGCCCCTCGTCGAGGTCTCGCCTGAGGCGCTCCCGCATCGCTTCGGCCGTCGTCGTCGCGAGCGGCCCGAAGCTGCCGGCGTTCAGGTATGCGAGGCGCGCGAGCACCGGAAAGGCAGCGCGCGCCGCGCCGACGTTCACTCGATCCTCACTTCGAGCGGGGGATGATCGGAGAGAGGCAGCCCGCCGCACAGCCTGCGCTCCTCCGGCCACCGTTCGGCCGGGGATGAGGCGGCTCCACGGACAAGGACGTGATCGACCTCGGGCCCCGGGTCGGAGAACCCCTGCTCGACGAGCATGCGAAGCCCTTCGGACCTGGAGGAAAAGAGGTTGAAGTCGCCGGCGACGACGTCGATCTCACCCGGCAGCGACAGCACGAGCGCGAATTCCACCGCGCGCATCAGCTCGGCGTCGGCCACGCGCCGGTCCGGCGGATAGCTCGTCGCGTGCAGGTTCGCGACCATCAGCCGGCGCCCGTCTGGAAGGGCGGCCCTGATCGTCTGGCAGACGCGCCGCTCCTTCGCCCACGCGAGCCGTCCCAGTGGGCCGAGCCCGAGGCGGGCGGCCTGCTGACGACGAAAGTCCCACGGGTTGAGGACGAGGGCGTGGTAGTCCATCGGCTCGAACGCAGGGTTGAGCAGGATCGCGTTCCCCTGTCCCGTGAAGGCGGAGCGGAAGAGGCCGTGGTTGAGCGAGGTGATTCGCCTTCCCAGCTCGGCGGTCGACGGAAGCGGCCCGAGCTTTGGCCTGGCTGCGACCTCGGTGAGCGCAGTCATGCCGGCCCAGTCGTCGAGCTTCGGAAGCGCCCAGGCGGGCACCTCCTGCAGACAGAGGACGTCGGGGCGGTCCTCGCTCGCCAGCCGGACCATCTCCTCGAGGTACGCCCGGCGGCCGGGCGGCAGCGTGTTCCCGTGGAAGAGATTCCAGGTGCGGACGAGGATGCGGATTAGTCTAGGTTCGATGCGCCTCCTCCTCGTCGATCCGTCTGCTTTCACGCCACAGTACGACCACGAGCTCGCGGCCGCGCTCGTCCGCGCGGGGACGGATGTCGAGCTGGCCACGTCGCGTTTTCGGTTCGGAGAAGCCCCGGAGCCGGACGGATACGTGCGAAGCGAGCTCTTCTATCCGGTCAGCAACCGGCTCTTCCGCCGCTCTCGCCTGCGCCTCCCGCTGAAGGCGGCCGAGCACGCCGTCGGCCTGATCCGCCTTCGCTCGCGCCCGGGGGACGTCCTCCACCACCAATGGCTGGCGGCACCGGAGATCGACAACCGCGTGCTCAGGATGCTGAGGCCGTCCGTCTTCACCGCCCACGACCTCCTGCCTCGCCGCACCGCACGGAAGCGCGATCTCTGGGCGAACCTGCTTCAGCGCTTCAACCGGGTCATCGTCCACAGCGAGCGCGGCCGCGAGACGCTGGCCGAGCTCGGAGTCGAGCCGGGCCGCCTGCGCGTCATCCCCCACCCCGTCTTCGCGAGCGATCCGGATCGTGCCGACGACGGAGCCACGGTGCTCTCACTCGGCATCATCCGCCCCTACAAAGGCCTCGGAGACGCGATCGCCGCCCTCAAGCAGGTCGACGGCGCGCGGCTACTCGTCGTGGGCGATCCGGCCGAGCCGGTCCAGCCGTATCGGGAGGCGGCCGGCTCCTCGACGGAGTGGCGTCTCGGCTACGCGAGCGAGGCGGAGCTCGACCGCGCGCTGGGAGAGTCGACAATCGCCGTCTTTCCCTACCGTCCCGAGATCGACCAGAGCGGAGCGCTGCTGAGGGCGCTCGGTGCCGGCGTGCCCGCGGTGGTGTACGACGTGGGCGGTCTGGCCGAGCCCGTGAGGCAGTTCGAAGCCGGCCGCGCCGTCGAACCGGGAAACGTCGAGGCTCTTGCCGGGGCGATGCGCGAGCTCCTGTCAGATCGGGAGGCGCTGGAGCACGCGCGGGCCGGAGCGCGACGCGCACGCGAGGCCCTCACCTGGGACGCTGCGGCGGCTGCGCATCTCGAGGTGTACAGGGAGCTCTTGTGATCTTCCGCCGGCGCTTCGGAGACATCGTCGCCCGCCAGCTCGAGATCTTCGAGGAAGAGAACGGAGAGCTGATCGCCGACTGCGAGGCGGCCGAGGAGGCATACGACCGTGCCCCGCGGGACGAGGCCGAGGAACGCTACGGCAACTACATGGACTTCGTCGAGTCGGGGACTGAGGTTCTGGCCGAGCTGCGCGACAACTACGCCGGGACGCTCGACGACGACCTGGCCGACGAGTACCGGGAGACGTTCAACCGCGCCGTGCTCAAGCGCTTCCCCCGCTTCGCGCTGGAGATCGAGGACCTGTGACGTCAGCGATGTCCGAAGTGATGGGCGTCGGGCAGGGCGCTGCCGACGTCCGCATCGCCTGCGATCCGGCGGGCGAGCGGCGCGAGCGTCTCGAGGTCCCTGACCAGGACGTTCTGGTTTCTCCCCCGGCGCTCGAACTTTCCCCGGGCGAGCAGCAACGGCTCGCCGCGGACGATCGCCCGGAACCGCTCGTACACCGGCGGCGGCACGGTCAGGTTCATCTGGCCGTGCTCGTCCTCGAGCAGCATGAAGACGACGCCGTTCGCAGTCGCCGGCCGTTGACGCGCAACGGCCATGCCCGCGACTGCGACCTCGCGGCCTGAACGAGCTTCCCCGAGCTCGACGCTCGACAGCGTCTTTTCCGGAAGGTGCGGGCGCAGCAGCTCGAGCGGGTGGACGCCGACCGAGAGACTCGTCTGCCGGTAGTCCGCCAGCATCCGCTCCCACTCGTTCTGCTCGGGCAACTCCGGGATCTCGGCCGTCGGGCCGAGGGGTAGAGCAAGCTGGCGCTCCTCGCCGCCCGAGCCGGGGACGCTTTCCGAACGCGGCACGAGCCCTACCCGCCAGAGCAGCTTCCGTCTCGGCACTCCGAAGCAGTCGCACGCGCCTGAAGCAACGAGTGCTTCGAGCTCCTGACGGCTGACCGGCGCCCGCTGAACGAGGTCGACGACATCCCGAAACGGCCCGCCGCGCGTCCGCTCCGCCACCAGCGCCTTCGCGTCGTCCTTGCCCAGCGACTGGATGTACTCGACCCCAACGCGAACAGCATTCCCCTCGAGCATGCATCCGGCCTCGCTCAGGTTCACGTCCGGCGGATGCACCTCCACCCCGCGCCGCTGCGCGTCGCGCACCAGGCTCGCGGGCGGGTAGAAGCCCATCGGCTGCGCATTCAGGAGCGCGCACAGGAACTCGGCCGGATAGTGGTGGCGCAGCCAGGTCGACTGGTAGGCGAGCAGGCCGAACGCAGCAGCGTGAGACTTGGGGAAGCCGAAGCCGGAGAACCCGACGAGCTTGTCGTACACCTCATGGGCCTTCCGCTCGTCCACGCCCTGCTCGACCGCCCCCGCGACGAACCGGGCGCGGTAGGCCTCGAGCGCCGCCTCGCTCCGCTTGCGGCTCATCGCTCGGCGCAGCCCCTCCGCCTGGCCCACGGTGAAGCCGGCGAGCGCCATCGCCACCTCGAGCACCTGATCCTGGAAGACGACGACCCCGAGCGTCGAGCGCAGCGGCTCCGCGAGCAGCGGATGGTCGGCTGGCGGGACGAAGCTCGGATTCTCGCGCAGCTTCTGGCGGCGCTCGATGTAGGGATGGACGGCCTTCCCCTGGATCGGCCCCGGCCGGACGAGCGCGACCTGCACCGTCAGATCGTCCAGGTTCTCCGGCCGCGTGCGCAGCAGGCTCTGCATCTGCGCGCGGCTCTCGATCTGGAAGGTGCCGACGGTGTCGGCCCGCTGGATGTCCTCGTAGACGGCCGGGTCGTCGAGCGGGATCCGCGAGAGGTCGATCGTCTTGCCACGAACCCGCGCAATCTGCTCGACGCAATCCTCGACCGCAGAGAGCATCCCGAGCCCGAGCAGGTCGATCTTGAGGAAGCCGGCGTCCTCGCAGGAATCCTTGTCCCACTGGCATATCTGGCGGCCTGCCATCGCCGCCGGCTGGACGGGGACGAGCTCGATCAGCGCCCGAGTCGAGATCACCATCCCGCCCGGGTGCTGTGAGACGTGGCGCGGCAGCCCCGCGATCTCCGAGCACAGCTCTCCGAACGCCCGCCAGCGCGGCGAGGCGAGCTTCGCCGAGGCGTCCGGAAGGATCGCGAGCTCCTCCTTGACCCGCTTCGGGTTCCCGTCGGTGAGGCGGGCGAGCCGCTCGAGCTCGGCGAACGGGAGCCCGAGCGCCTTGCCGACGTCACGGATCGCGCCGCGAGAACGGTAGGTGGCGAAGCTCGCGACGAGCGCGGCGTGCTCGCGGCCGTACTTCTCGGTCACGGCCACGATCAGCTTCTCGCGAATGTCCCGCGGGAAGTCGAGGTCGATGTCGGGGACGGATTCGAGCTCGCGGTTCAGGAAGCGGCCGAGCGAGAGCTCCGCCTGCACCGGGTCGACGTGCGAGAGCCCCGTCAGGTAGCACACGATCGAGCCGACAGAGCTGCCGCGCCCGCGCCCCGGCGGTAGGACGTTTCGCGCCGCCGACGCCCCTCTGACCTCGAGCGCGATCTCCCGCGCCAGCTCGAGCACTTCCCAGTGGAGCAGGAAGAAGCCGGCAAGGCCGAGCTCGCCGATGAGCGCGAGCTCCTCGTCGAGACGCGCGCGGGCTTTCCGTTTGTGACCGTTGGCGCCGCCGTACCGTTCCGCGAAGGCGCGGTTGCAGACGCGGGCGAGCTGGGCGATCGCAGGCTCGTGCCCGTCCGAGAAGTCCGGATAGCGGTAGCCGAGCTCCTGCGTCAGATCGAACTCGAGCCTGGCGGCCAGCTCCCCGGTGCGGGCGACCGCCGCGGCATCGTCGCGAAAGCGCTCCGCCATCGCCTCCGGCGCGAGCAGGACGCTCTCGTGGTTCCCGCGGCGCTCTTGCTCGCAGCCGTCGAGCGACGTTCGATGCTTGACCGCGACGAGGGCGTCCTGAAGTGCCGCGCGACGCGAATTGTGGGCGTGCGGATCGCCGGTGGCGACCGTCGGGACCCCGATCGCCTCCGCGAGGTCGCGGAGCATCGCGTTGCGGCGTACGTCCCCCCGCTCGTAGGGCCGCTGGAGCTCGACAAAGAAGCGATCGGGGCCGAACGCCGAGGCGAGAACGGCGGCCGCGTTCGGGTTGCGGACGCTAAGCCCCTGCCGCGCGCACCCTGCCAGGCAGAGGAGGCCTTCGTTCATGTCCTCGAGCAGCTTCTGGTCGAGCGCCGGAGGAAGCGGCTCCGCGCCCTGCTTGGGCCGCGTGTGCGCATGCGCGGCCGTGACGAGCCGGCAGAGGTTGGCGTAGCCCTTCGGCGTCTCGACGAGCAGCGTCACGTGCGAGCCGTCGGTGAGCGTGATCTCAGTGCCCGTGATCGGGCGGACTCCGAACGCCTTCGCCGCATGAGCGAACTCGAGCGAGCCGTACAGGCCGTCGTGGTCGGTCAGGGCAAGCTCTTCGTAGCCGAGCTCCGCCGCACGGACGGCGAGCTCCTCGGGCAGCGACGCTCCGTCCAGGAACGAGTACGCCGAGTGGCAGTGCAGCTCTACATAGCCCACCGCAATACTCCCTTGCTGTGGAAGTGCTCGCACGTCCCGGCAGAAGCGCCGAGATAAAAGTCGCCCGCGACGAGCTCGTCCTGCTCGAGTTCGAGATGGAACCGACAACCGACGGAGCCGGTCCCCATTTCCACCGACGTCATGTGGACTCGTTCTATGTCCTCGAGGGCGAGCTCGAGCTGACCGTGGCCGGCAACACCCTGCATTCGCGTGTGGGCGACCTGGTTCACGCAGCGCCCAACGTGGTCCATTCGTTCAAAAACGCGAGCAACGAAGGGGTGCGCTTCCTCAACCTGCATACGCCGGGGATGCGTTTCGACGAGTACCTCCGGCGAATGGATGCAGGCGAGGACTTCGATCCCGAGGAGTACGACGTCTTCGAGGTCGAGACCTAATTCAGGCACCCCGCTGGGTGAACCAACAACTCCGGTCCTCGTCGTGGAAGACGACGGTGTTCTGCCCGCTCTCCAGGATGACCTCGAAATACCGGCGGCGGACGGGCTCTTCTGTCCACCAGCGGTCGACGACGTGCCACTCCTCCCGCACGAGCGCGACCGCGTGGCGGTTCACGACCCGCGGCGTCCCGTCGAAGCCCGGCTCGACGAGTGCCGGCCGCGGCTCGTTTACTCGTCCCGCGGAACGAGCAGCGCTCGGGACTCGGGTATTCGCGACCATGGAGAGACTTCGACGACCGTGCAGACAGAGCCCGAGCCGGTGCTGGCGCGCACCTGGCGCAGGCCGTCCTTGAGCTGTGACCGCACCACTGCTCCCTCCGCACGGACGAGCTCGAGCTGCTGGCCTCGCGACTCGGTCAGCTCGACGAGCTCGAGCCGGAGCTCGAGCACGGGAGCCGGCAGCTCCGCGAGCTTCGGCGCGAGCGCGGCCTTCAGCCGTTCCCGTTCGGTGGTGGGGTCTCGCAACGTGGCCGTTCGCCGCCAGGAGCCGCCTCCGACGAGCCTGGCGGAGAGCGCCAGCTTGCGCACGAACCGCCCTCCCCGCTCCGGCCGTGCAAGGAGCTGCTCGAGGAGCGCGGCGAAGGCCCGCCTGAGCGTGAGCTCGTTGCCCACCGCCTCCGGGAACTGAAGCGCCTCCACGATCTCGGCCGGCTGCCTCCTGCCGCGCACGCGGGCCTTCGATCCTCCTCGTGCCAGGCCGTGGGCGCGCCGTCCGTCCGAGCCGAGACGCTCGGCGACCGAGGCGTCGGGCAGCGCCGCAAGGCCGCCGACGGTACGGACGCCGAGCTCTTGCAGCTCCCGGCGCCGGTCAGGCTCGAGCGGCAGAAGCGTCAGCGGGTGCGGCGCGAGGAATGCGGGAGCCTGCTCGCCGGAGACGACCAGCATCTGTCCGGGTCGAGCCACGCTCGCCGCAGCAAGCGCGGCGAAGCGACGCTCGGCAGCGCCGATCCGCGGATCCCAGGTGGAGCCGACCGCGGCCAGCGCGCGCTCGAGTGCTTGCTCGAGCCCGCCGTAGAGCCGTTCCACGCCGCGCGTCTCGAAATAGGCGCAGCCGAGCCCCGCGGGCTCGACCGCGATGCCCGCGTCCTCGAGCCTGCGCACGATCTCCTCCCATGCCTGCTCGGCGGCGGCCGGATCCTGCTCGACGAGCGTGAGCGAGGGACACATCGCGAGCGCCTCGCCGAGCCGCATGCCCGGCTTCACCCCGGCCGCCTCGGCAGCCGCGGTGACCGGGCCGATGAGCGGCTCGGTTCCCTCCACAGGCGCGAGGGCAGCAGGCTCCAGCGCCAACCGGGGCCGGGCGCGAAGGGCTGCACGTAGCTCGAATCCGGGGATGGAGATGCACGCGATCATGGGCGAACACATGTTCTACACGAACAGGTGTTCCCCTGTCAAGTGCTCAGTCGAGCCTGTCTTCCGCCGGCGTAGAAGTCGGGACGTGGTCGCCGCGGGGGCGCGCCGGCTTGCGGTCGTCCGGGCGATCCGCGATGCAGCCGATCCGGGGGCGGCGACCCGCGCCCTGCGAGCTGCGCTCAACGCGTGATCTGAGCCGCTCCAGCTTTACGGGAACCGCCGGGCCAGCTCGAGCGAGTACCAAACGACATCATCACCCGCGGCTGTGCCGTGATGGCGAAGCGACCAGTCGCTCTGCCGAACCGCCATGTGCGCGAGATAGACCGCGAGACCCTTCTTGCCGATACGCGTCTCCACATAGCTCTCGAGCTCGGGGGCCTCGCCGCGCACGTAGTACAGGAGGGTCGCCAGGTCGAATAGCCGGTCGCCACTGCGCGTACCGGCCCAGTCGATCACGCCCGTTACCCGGTCGCCCTCGACGAGCACGTTGGACAGCGTGTAGTCCCAGTGGACGATGTCGCGCCGGCCGCGAAGTCCCTCGGAATGCAGCTCCACCGCCCGCCGGCACAGCCTTAGCAGCTCGCGGCTCGCGTCCGAGTGCCGCTCGAGCGTGTCGACGACCGAATACCCGGGAAAGCCCGTGCTCACGGACTCGGCGATCACGTCCGGCCAGCTCCCGTCGTCGCCGACCGCGCGGCCCTCGTGCAGCTCGTTCAGCTCGACCAGCCGGGAGACGATCGCCGGAGCCGGCGCACCCCATCCACCCGCCGGGACGCCGGGCAGCTCCTCCTGGACGTGGTAACCGTCGCCCCACACGACGTAGCGCGGCGCCGGGTACCCAAGCGGGCGCAGCACCTCCGTGGTCTGCGGCGCGAGGCCCGGCGGCTGGAGCTTGAGCACGAACGCTCGTCCCTCTTCGTCGAGTAGCCGCTTCGCGCCGAACTCGCCGCCCTCGTAGTCGCCTGCCGCGCGAAAGTCCGTTCCGTGCCGCGCGTTCAGCTCTCCGAGGTCGATCACGCCACGATCTCGGCCGCGCCCTCCACCATCCGCGAGAAGCGCGGCACGACGTCGAGCAGGTTGTCCTGCGTCACCCAGGCGATGTCGTCCTCGAGCCCGGGCGGCCCGTATGTGCGTGCGTTGATCCCGTCGAGCGACGTCGGGAATGAGCCCGCGATCACCTCGGCCGCGACCGCAGCGTCGGTGCGCTCGCCCTCGAGCAGCCGCGTGATGCGGCCCGCGCAATAGGCGTCGTCGATCGCGAACGCGTCCTTGTACCCGGCGCAGAGGACGACGACGTCCTCCCCACGCTCGCGGGCCGCGGAGGCGACGGCGTCCAGGTTCAAGAGGCTCGCGAGCAGCACCACCTCGCAAGCCTCGGCCGCCCTGACGATCGTCCGCGTCCCGTTGGTCGTCGACATGATCAAGGTGGACGCACTCGGCTCGCGCACCTCCCGGGGCGAGGCTCCGAGATCGAAGCCGGAGATCTGAACGGCGTCCCGCTCCCCGCCGAGCAGTCCCTCCCCCAGTGACTCGCGCAGCGCCCGTGCCTCCTCGATCCCGGGTGCGCAGTACACGCGCTCGTAGCCGGAGGCGAGCGCCTGGGCAATCGTCGAGGTCGCCCGCATCACGTCGACGACGATGCCGACGGGCGCACCGGCCGCCTCGGCCGGCGTGAGGGCGACGTCGATCCGCACCCGGTTACGCTATCCCCAGATGCGCTGCTACCGCCATCCGGACCGGGAGACCGGCCTCTCCTGCTCCGAGTGCGGCCGCCCGATCTGCACGGACTGCATGACGGTCGCTCCCGTCGGGCTCCGCTGCCCCGAGCACGCGACGCACCGCCCGCGTGCGGCCAGGGTGGCGACGAGTGCCGCCATGCGTGCCGGTCTCTCAGGTCGAACCGCCGTGGTGACCCAAGCGCTGATCGCGCTGAACGTCGGGGTCTACCTCATCCAGCTCGGGATGGGCGCCGGAGTCAACGCCGACTCGGGCTGGATCTTCGAGAAGGGAATCCTGTACGGGCCATTCGTCGCAAACGGCGACTGGTGGCGGCTGATCACGTCAGCCTTTCTCCATCACGGGCCGCTCCACCTCGGCCTGAACATGCTTGCCCTCTGGTGGTTCGGCGCGCCGGTCGAGATCTTTCTCGGCCGTGCCCGGTTCCTCATGCTCTATCTGGTCTCCGGACTGGCGGGATCGGCCGGAGCCCTGATTGCCACTCCGCACTCGCCGACGGTGGGCGCCTCGGGCGCGATCTTCGGGATCCTCGGGGCGGCGCTGGTCCTCGAGCGGCAGCGCCTCTACGTGCTCGGTGGAAGCGCGCTCACGGTGATCGTCATCAACATCATCTTCACGCTCGCAGTACCCGGGATCTCGATCGGCGGACACCTCGGAGGGCTCGCCGGAGGAGCGCTCGGAACGCTGGCCCTGTCGCACTTCGGCCGCACGCATCCGGTCCACGGGCGCGCCGGGCTGGTCGGCATCGCCGGCGTGGTCGCCGTCGGGGTGATCAGCGTCCTCGTGTCGTACTGGAAGGTCGGAATCACCTGAGATTCGAGAGCGCGGTGCACACGAAGCCCCCGTACACGCCAGTCCCGCTCCAGTTCACGCGGCTCGACGCCGAAGAGGCGCTTCGGCGCTCGCGCGAGTTCCTCGAGCTGATGAAGACGCGCCGCTCGGTGCGCCATTTCTCGGACGAGCCCGTCCCTTCGGAGTTGATCGAGAACGCGCTCCGGACCGCAGCGACGGCGCCGTCCGGCGCGAACCAGCAGCCGTGGACGTTCGTCGTCGTCTCCGATCCGGATGTCAAGGCCAGGATCCGCGAGGCAGCCGAGCACGAGGAGCGGCTCCTGTACGAGAAGCGAGCCAGCGAGGAATATCTCGAGGCGCTCGAGCCGATCGGGACCGGCTACGTCAAGCGCCACATCACCGACGCGCCGTACGTGATCGTCGTCTTCGAGCAGGTCTACGGCCTCGAGCCGGACGGATCACGGCATAAGCACTACTACGTGCGCGAATCGGTCGGGATCGCGACGGGGTTGCTGCTCGCGTCCCTCCATGCCGCCGGCGTGTGCACGCTCACGCACTCGCCCTCGCCGATGGGCTTTCTCAAGGAAATCCTCGAGCGGCCCGAGAACGAGCGGCCGTTCGTGCTGATCCCGGTCGGCTATCCGGCGCCGGGCGCGGAGGTGCCGGAGGTCGCGCTGAAGAAGAAACCGCTCGAGGACGTCGCGGAATTCGTCTAGCCGCCGACGACGACTGCTTCGACGCCGGATTCCTTCAAAGCCGCCTGCGCGGCTGCCAGCCGCGCGAGCGGGACGCGGTACGCCGAGCAGGAGACGTAGTCGAGCCCGAGCTCCTGGCAGAAGGCGATCGAGTCCGGGTCTCCCCCGTGCTCGCCGCAGATGCCGAGCTTGAGCCCCTCCTTCGCCTCTCTCCCCCGTTCCACGGCGATCCGCATCAGCTCGCCGACGCCGTCTCGGTCGAGCGTCTCGAACGGGTTCCGCTCGAGCACGCCCTCCTCGAGGTAGTAGGTGAGGAACTTGCCCTCCGCGTCGTCACGGGAGAAGCCGAGCGCGGTCTGTGTCAGGTCGTTCGTCCCGAACGAGAAGAAGTCCGCGTGCTTTGCGATCTCGTCGGCGCGAACGCAGGCGCGCGGTAGCTCGATCATCGTCCCGCAAAGGTATTCCCGCGCGCCCTCTTCGGCGGCGACGTCGTCCGTCAGCTCGCGGAGCCTGCTGAGCTCCTCGCCGAAGGCGACGAGCGGGTGCATGATCTCGACCAGCGGCGCGTCGCCGGTCCGCTCCTCCACCGCGAGCGCGGCCCGGATGATCGCGCGGACCTGCATCTCGTAGATCTCAGGGTACTGGATCCCGAGCCGGCACCCGCGCGTGCCGAGCATCGGGTTCGCTTCCTGGAGCGCTCGGATCCTGCGTCGCATGCGCTCGTCCTCGGTCTCGTCGAGCGAAGGCAGGAACTCGTGCAGCGGCGGATCGAGCAGGCGGATCGTGACCGGCAGCCCGGCCATCGCCTCGAAGATCCCTTCGAAGTCGGACTGCTGCAGGGGCAGCAACTTGTCGAGAGCCGCACGCCGTGTCTTCTCGTCCGACGCCATGATCATCTCGCGGACGAGCGGAAGCCGGTCCTCGGCCATGAACATGTGCTCGGTCCGGCAGAGGCCGATCCCCTGCGCGCCGAACTCGCGCGCCTTGGCCGCATCGTCGGGCGTGTCGGCGTTCGCCCGCACCTTGAGCGTCCGCAGCCCGTCCGCCCACTCGAGCACGGTCTGGAAGTCCTCGTTGATCTGTGGTGCGACGAGCTCGACGGCGCCGGCGATCACGTTCCCCGTGCCCCCGTCGATCGTGATCACGTCGCCCTCGCGCACCTTGTGGTCGCCGAGCGTGGCCGTCTTGGCCTCCACGTCGAGCGAGAGCTGCGCGCAGCCCGCAACGCAGGGTTTCCCCATCCCGCGCGCGACGACCGCGGCGTGCGAGGTCATCCCTCCGTGTGCCGTCAGGATGCCCGCGGCCTCGATCAGGCCGTGGATGTCGTCCGGAGTCGTCTCCCAGCGGACGAGGATGACGCTCTCACCGGCTTTCCCACGCTCGGCGGCCGTGTCGGCGTCGAACACGATCTCACCGCAGGCTGCGCCCGGCGATGCGTTCAACCCCTTGCACGCGACCTCGTAATCGGCCTGCGGGTCGAGCATCGGATGCAGCAGCTGGTCGAGCTGTCCCGGATCGATTCGCGCCACGGCGTCCTCGCGGGAGATCAAGCCCTCGTCGACCATGTCCACCGCCGCCTTCAAGGCCGCGGCCGCAGTGCGCTTGGCGCTGCGGGTCTGCAGCAGATACAGGCGCCCCTCCTCGACCGTGAACTCGATGTCCTGCATGTCGCGGTAGTGCTCCTCGAGCTGGCGCATCGTCTCGAGCAGCTCCTCGAATGCTTCGGGCTGGCGTTCCTTCATCCGCTCGAGCGGCTCGGGCGTCCTGATGCCAGCGACGACGTCCTCCCCCTGGGCGTTGGCGAGGAACTCGCCGTAGGGAACGCGCTCGCCGGTGGACGGATCCCGGGTGAAGGCGACACCGGTTCCCGAGTCGTCGCCCGAGTTGCCGAACACCATCTGGACGACGCTCACGGCGGTTCCGAGATCGTCAGGGATCCCGTGCGCCCGCCGGTAGACCTGGGCACGCGGGGTGTCCCACGACTCGAACACCGCACGTACGGCGCGGCTCAGCTGCTCGCGCGCGTCCTGCGGAAAGCCGCTGCCCGTTTCCTGCTCGTAGATGCCCTTGAATGTTTGTGCGAGCTCCGCGAGGTCGTCGCCCGTGAGATCGACGTCGTGCGTCACGCCTCGCTCCTGCTTCAGCTCGGAGAGCGCCTGCTCGAAGCGGTGGCCGTCGATCCCGTCCACCACCTCGCCGTACATCTGGACCAGCCGCCGGTACGAGTCGTAGGCGAAGCGCCGGTTACCCGTCGCGCGCGCGAGCCCCTCGACGGCGGCGTCGTTGAGCCCGAGGTTGAGGATCGTGTCCATCATCCCGGGCATCGAGACGGCGGCACCCGAGCGGACGGAGACGAGCAGCGGATCCTCGTCGTCGCCGAACCGCTTCCCGCTCTTCTCCTGTAGGGCCGCGAGATGCTCGGCGACCTCCTCCTCGAGGCCGTCGGGCAGCCGGCGCCCGTTCCGCGTGTACGCGCGGCAGGCCTCGGTCGTGATCGTGAAGCCGGCCGGAACCGGCACTCCGAGCTGGGTCATCTCGGCGAGCCCGACGCCTTTTCCTCCGAGGAGCTCGCGCCCGCCGTCGGCGTGCTCGTCGAAGTCGAAGATGTAGCTCACGCAGGGAATCTTTCCATGAGCGGCCCGAATACACTCGTTTCTCTGTCGCTGAAGGAGTTCTGGGACGACCAAGCGGGCGCCTGGGGGCGGTTCGCCCGCACCCCCGGCCACGACCTCTTTCACGAGGAGCTCAACTTCCCCGCATTCCTCGAGCTCGTCCCGCCGCCCGGCAAGGCGACGCTCGACGTGGGCTGCGGCGAGGGCCGGGTCGGAGCGGAGCTCCAGCGGCGCGGCCACAGCGTCGTCGGCGTGGATTCGTCGCCGCAGATGGTCGCGCTTGCCTCCGAGCGCCACGAGGCCCACGTCGCCGACGCCGCGGCTCTGCCGTTCGAGGACGCCTCGTTCGACCTGGCCGTTGCCTACATGTCGCTGATGAACTTCGACGATCTCGAGGGAGCGGTGCGCGAGGTGGGCCGGGTGCTCGCGCCCGGTGGACGGTTCTGCGCGGCGCTCATCCATCCCCTCCACAGCGCCGGCCGGTTCGAGGGCGAGGGGCCCGACGCGCGGTTCGTGATCTCGGGGTCGTACTTCGAGCCCGAGCCCAAGCTGTGGGAATCCGAACGAGACGGCGTCAAGGTGACGTTCTGGGACCGTGGCATCCCGCTCGAGCGGCTCCCGCGGGCCCTCGAGTCGGCCGGACTGCTCTGGGAGGCGATCCGCGAGCCGGTGCCCAGCGAGACCTTCGTGGGCGAGCGCCCGCTCGCCGCTCGACGGTTGCGCATCCCGCTCCTCCTCCCCTTCCGGGCGGTCAGGCCATGACCTTCAACGAGGACTGGGAGCGCGAGGCGCTGAACTGGATCGCCTGGGCGCGTACGCCCGGACACGACGCCTACGGGAACTACGCGCCGGCCTTCTTCGAGCTGGTCCCGGCACCTGGGCAGGCGACGCTCGAGGTCGGCTGCGGCGAGGGCCGCGTCGCGCGCGACCTCGCCGCCCGCGGCCACCGGGTCACCGCCGTCGACGCCTCTCCGACCTTGCTCGAGGCGGCGCGCGAAGCGCAGCCGGACGCCGAGTTTCGGCTCGCGGACGCGGCGACGCTTCCGTTCGAGAACGCATCGTTCGACCTTGTGGTCGCCTACAACTCGCTGATGGTCATCGACGACATGCCGGGCGCCGTCCGGGAGGCCGCCCGGGTGCTCGAGCCCGGCGGCCGCTTCTGCGCCTGCGTCGTTCACCCGGTCTCGGATGCGGGACGGTTCGAGGCCCGCGAGGCCGATTCAGCCTTCGTGATCAAAGGGTCGTACTTCGGCAAACGACGGATCGACGAGGCCTTCGAGCGGAACGGCCTGCGCATCACCTTTTACGGCTGGTGCTATCCGCTCGAGGACTACGCGCGGGCGTTCGAGTCCGCCGGGCTCCTGATCGAGGCGCTACGCGAGCCGGCTCAGCGGGACGACGTCGTAGCCGGGGATCTGCCGGAGGCGCGCTGGCAGCGCCTGCCCATGTTCCTCTTCCTCCGTCTGTGTAAGAGCTAGGCAGCGGCCCCCGTGAGCTCGTCCACCGTGTCTTTGAGGTAACGCAGGTACGACCCGGCGTCGAGCGCGGAGCCCGCTGCCCGCTCGAGCGTCTCCTGAGGCGTGAACTTCCGCCCATACCGGTGCAGGTTCTCCCGCAGCCAGTCGCGGAGCGCACCGAACTCGCCCTGCTCGAACTGCTCGTCCAGGTCCGGAAGCGCCTCTCGCACCTTCTCCCAGATCTGCAGGGAGATGACGTTGCCGAGCGAGTAGGTCGGGAAGTAACCCATGGAGCCACCCGACCAGTGGACGTCCTGGAGCACGCCGCGGCGGTCGTCCGGGACATCGATCCCGAGGTACTCCTTCATCCTGGCGCCCCACGCCTCCGGCAGCTCTTTCAGCGCGATCGAGCCGGCGAGGATCTCCTGCTCGAGCTCGAAGCGGAGGATGACGTGCATGTTGTAGGTGACCTGGTCGGCATCTACCCGGATCAGCGAGGGCTGGATCTTGTTGACCGCCCGGTAGAAGTCGTCCACCTCGACCGAGCCGAGCTGCTCCGGGAACGCCTCCTGCAGACGTGGGAACAGGAAGCGGAGGAACGGCCGGCTGCGGCCGACGAGGTTCTCCCACATCCGGGACTGCGATTCGTGGATCCCGAGCGACACGCCGGTGCAGAGCGGCGTGCGCTCGAGCGCCGGGTCGATCTGGTGCTCGTACAGGCCGTGCCCGAACTCGTGCATCGTCGAGAACAGCGACTCGAGCCCGTCCTCGGCATAGCGGGTCGTGATGCGGACGTCGGTCGTGCCGAGACCGTACGCGGCGGGATGGACGATCTCGTCGAGCCGCCAGGTCTCGGCCTTCCACCCGAACCGCTCGAGGATCAGCGCGTTGAGGTCACGCTGCCTCTCGATCGGGAAGCTGGCGGTCAGCAAGGAATCGTCGACCGGATTCCCCGCGGCTTGCTCGATGAGCGGGACGAGCTCGCGCTTCATCTCCGCGAACACGGCCTCTACCTCGGACGTCTTCATTCCTTCCTCGAAGTCGTCGAGCAGGATGTCGTACGCCGATTCGGCCCCGTCGAAGCACTCGAGATAGCGGTGCTTCAGCTCGACGTTTCTCTCCAGGTGCGGCAGGAAGGCGTCGAAGTCGGAGTTCTTCCGCGCCTCGACCCAGGCGGGGAAGCCGATCGCGGCCGAATGAGCCATCTGACCGCGCAGCTCGCTCGGGACCTTCCTGGCCTTCTCCCAGTCGCGGCGGGCGACCCGGATCAGGCTCGCCTCGTCGGAGTCGGCGTCCAGGCTCTCCTCGTAGGGGCGGAGATCCTCGAGCAGCCGTCCGATCTCGTCGGACGTGAAGCGCTCGTGGGTCAGCCGGTCGAGGGTCGCGAGCTCCTCGGCACGCAGCCCGGCGGCTCCGGGCGGCATGACGACCTGCTGGTCCCAGTCGAGCAGGTTGCCGGCGCGAGTGAGGTCGACGATCTCGGCGAGTCGATTCTTCAGCTCCTCGAACTTCTCTTTCACGATTCTCCTTTCAGGCCGCGCGCCCGCAAGTCGGCGAGCCAGCCGGCGATCCGCAGTCCGAGCCAGATCGGGGTCAGGACGACGTAGAAGAGCGTAATGCCCATGCCGAGCGCAATCCACCACGTCCCCCAGCGCCAGAGCGGGACCGGGCCCTTCGGTGCCGGGGTCAGGATGCTGCTGCCTCCGCCCTTCGCTGGGTGACCAGGCGGATGATCCTGTGCGCGGTCTCCTCGATCGAAAGCTCGGAGACCTCCAGCACGGGACAGCCGAGCCGGCGCTGGACGGCCGTGGCCTGCTCGAGCTCCTCGTAGATCTGGACGAGCTGGGCGTACTGGCGCTTCGAGCCGCCCATGTGGCGAAGCCGCTCCTGGCGGATCTCCGCAAGCCTTGAAGCCTCGAGCGTGAGCCCGATGATCTTCTCCTGCTCGATCTCGAACAGCTCCTGTGGCGGGTCGATCCCCTTCACGACCGGGACATTCGCCGTCTTGTAGCCGAGGTAGCCGAGGTACATCGACAGCGGCGTCTTCGACGTGCGCGAGACGCCGACGAGCACGATGTCCGCTTCCTGGAGGCCGCGCCCCATTCCGTCGTCGTACTTGACCGCGAACTCGATCGCCTCCATCCGCTTGAAATAGGCCGAGTCGAGCGGGTGCCGAGCGCCCGGAGTCATTCGGGCTGCCGTTCCGGAGACCTTCGCGACCGCCTCGATTGGATGCCCGAGCAGGTCGCAATAGTGCAGGCGGGCGCGGCGGCAGAGCGCACGCATGGCTTCGCGCAGCTGGGGCTGGACGAGCGTGTAGACGACGACCGCTGGGCGCCCGCGCGCGCGGTTGACCGCGAGCTGGAGGTCGTCCACCGTTTCCACCCGCGGGTGGCGGATCTCCTCGAACAGCTGCTCTGGGAACTGGGCCTCCAGCGCGAGGACGAGCCGTGCAGCGGTCTCCCCCGTCGAGTCCGAGACGACGTGCAGCTCGACCGGAGCGGTCTCCGACTGGATCGGGCGGTCGGTGGAAGCCGGCGCGGACACGGTCGCTCAGCCTATCTCGCTCTCTAGGTCACGCGCGCGGGCGCGGCCACCATCGGATTCAGCGCTGGATCTGGGAGAAGTCGCCGACGAGCTTCAGCGTGTCTCGCGCGTCGAGCAACAGCCGGAGCCGGTTCGCGCGGACGGCGCTGTCCTCCGCCATTACGAGCACGTCCTCGAAGAAGCGGTCGACAGGCTCGCCGAGCTGCGTGGCGGCCTCCAGGGCCGTCGCGGGGTCGCCGCGCTGCAGTGCAGCCTGAATCTCGGGCCCGACGGCCTCGACGACGCGCGCGAGCTCGACCTCGGTCGGTTCGAGCAGCAGGCCCGTGTCCAGCACCGGAGCCGCCTCGGCCTCGGCCCGCCCGGCCAGGCGGTCGGCGCGCGAGTACGCAGTGTGCAGGCGTTCGAGGACGGCATCGTCGAGGCGCGCAAGCGCGTGCGCAAGCTCCGCGACCTGACCCAGCTCGGTGACACCGGAGCGCCTCGCCGCCCTGACGAACTCGACGGGAAGATCGAGCAGTCCTTCGTAGCGCTCCTCGACGAAATCGCCGACCCCGCTCGTCAGCAGCGAGCGAGGGATCCCGAGCCCACCTTCGGCCGCAAGGCGGCAAAGGCCGATCGCGGCCCGGCGAAGCCCGAAGGGATCCCGCGATCCCGTCGGACGATGGCCGAGCTCGAACGAGATCGTGAGGTTGTCGATCTTGTCGGCGGCCGAGAGCACGCGGCCCCCTTCGGTGCGTGGAAGCGGGCCGCCGGCCGAATCGGGCAGATAGTGCTCTTCGACCGCGGCGCAGACCGCCTCCGGGTAGCCGGCGAGTCGCGCGTACTCGGCCCCGATGTAACCCTGGAGATTCGGGAACTCACGCACCAGCTCCGACGCTTGATCCGCCTTTGCGAGCCGAGCCGCCTCGAGCGTCGCCTCTCCGCCGCCGAGGACATCGATGAGCCTCACGAGCCGCTCGGTCTTGTCTGCAAGCGTCCCGCCTCCTTCGAAGAATGTGATCCCGGCCAGCCTGTTGGCCAGCTCGTCGATCCCGACCCCGATGTCGCGCTCGAAGGTGAAAGCCGCATCGTCCAGTCGATTTTCGAGCACCTGCTCGTTGCCCGCGCGAACGACGTCGGGATCCCCCCCGTTCGCGACGAAGGCGAATCTGTTCCCGCCGAGAGGAAAGTAACGCTGGTGCGCCTGCATGGCGGTGATCACGACGCCGACCGGAAGCTGGAGGAAGCGCTCGTCGAAGCGACCCTCGAGGACGATCGGCTTCTCGACCAGGTGGACGACCTCCTCGAGCACGCCGTTCGGATCGCTCCAGCCCTCCGGCAGGCCCGCGACGATCTGCTTTCGGCGCTCGGCTGCGTCCGGCTCGACGTCGACGGCACGCAGCTCCTCGAGATAGGCCTCGGCGGACGAGATCTCGACCTGGCCGTGGGTGAAACGATGGCCGAAGGAGTGCCGGCCCTGGACCGTGTCGCCGTCGAGCTTGGCCAGCACCCAGCGGACCGGGCGCGGAGAGCGAAGCCCGCTGTCGTCCCAGCGCATCGTCTTGGCGAACGTCAGCCCTCGTACGACCGAGTCGAGCCTCTCCGGTAGCGCGTCGCGCATCTCCTGCCCGGGCAACTCGATGCCGAGAAACCCGTCCCGGACTTCGAGGTCGCCGGGCTCTACCCCATGCCGGCGGGCGAATCCGGCCGCGGCCTGTTCCCGCATTGCTTCGGGCGGCCCCTTGACCCAGATCGGCTCGGTTCGCTCGGGAAGATCGCGCACGAGCACAGCGAGCCTGCGCGGCCCGATGAAGAGCTGCGCCGGCTCGCGCCCGAGGTGCTCGCTGCAGAGCTTCGGGAGCTGCGCCTCAGCCTCGTAGCACGCAGACGCCGGCAGCTCCTCGCAGCCGATCTCAAGCAGCAGGATCGGCAACTTCCTCCATCTCGAGATAGACCTGCGCCGCCGCGCGCGCGAGGCTACGGATGCGGGCGATGCGGGCGGCGCGTTCGGTCACCCCGATCGCTCCACGAGCGTCGAGCAGGTTGAAGACGTGGGAGAGCTTGAGTACCTGGTCGTATCCAGGCAGTGGGAGGCGACGCTCCAGAAGATGGCGGCACTCCGCCTCGTGCTCGTCGAAGCGGCGCAGCAGCGTGTCGACGGGCGCCTCCTCGAAGTTGTAGACCGACCACTGCCGCTCGCTCTCGCGATAGATCTCACCCCACGTCATGCCCGGAGCCCACTCCAGCTCGAATGCCGTCCGCTTTCCCTGTACGGCCATCGCGAGCCGGTCGAGCCCGTAGGTGATCTCCGCCGGCACGAGCTCGACGTCCATCGTGGCGAGCTGCTGAAAGTACGTCCACTGCGTGACCTCTGTGCCGTCGAGCCAGACTTCCCAACCAAGCCCCCAGGCGCCGATCGTCGGCGCCTCCCAGTCGTCCTCGACGAGCCGCATGTCGTGCTGCTTCAGGTCGATGCCGACCGCCTCGAGCGACTGCCAGTACTGGTCGAGGACGTCCTCGGGCGCCGGCTTGAGCACCACCTGGTACTGCCAGAAGTGCTGGAAGCGGTACGGGTTCTCGCCGTAGCGCCCGTCCAGCGGCCGGATCGACGGCTCGACGTACGCAGTGCGCCACGGGCGCGGGCCGAGACAGCGGAGGAAGGTGGCGGGATTGAGCGTCCCGGCGCCGACCTCGGTGTGGTAGGGCTGCATCAGCACGCAGCCGCGCTCGGCCCAGTAGCCCTCGAGGGCGCGGATCATGTCCTGGTAGTTGAGCGGCGCCATCAGGACGCCCTGAGCGTGCGCAGGCGGAACCCGCCGTGGAACTCGTGCGAGGCGTTGACGACGCTCAGGGCATCACGCGCGCCGCGGTCGGTGAGACCGGCGGCCCTTGCGTCGGCGAGTGGAAGCCGGAGCAACGCCTCGATCCCGCTCAGCCCTTGTGCCGAAAGCGGAAGCGAGCCCGCCGAGCAGGCCGGGCACAGCGCTCCGCCGGCCTTGGGCGAGTAGCCGTCGAGCGCGCCCTCCGCACCACACTCGGCACAGCTCGTCAGATGGGGGAGGTATCCCGAGAGCCACAGAAGTTTCAGCTGGAAGGACAGGGCCAGCGGGTCGAGCGCGGGCCGTGACGGCGACCTGCTCTCCACCTCGTCCACGAGATCGAGAAAGCGCGTCAGCGCGCGGAACGCACGGGCGTTCGCCTCCTGCTCCGTGAAGAGGCGGAGCATCGCCTCGACGCTGACGAGCCCGATCCCGAGCCGGTAAGGATCCTCCCGGGCTGCGTGATGCGACTGGATGAGCTCGACCCCGGTGACCGTCTGGAGCTCGCCGCGCCCTCGATGCAGGAGCAGCTCGACGTGGCTGAGTGGCTCGAGCCGCGCGCCGAAGCGCGATTTCGTCCTCCGTACGCCTTTCGCAACGGCCCCGACGCGCCCCTGGTCCAGCGTGTACAGATGTAGGACCCGGTCGGCCTCGCCGAAGCGGAACGAGCGCAGGACGACGGCCTCGGTCTTGTACGTGCGCCCGGCCACCGGGCCAAGTCTAGTTCCGGGGCAGGCCGGTTCTTCACAGGCGCTGGCAGGAAGGGCAATACCACGTTCCCCTCCCCGCCGCGCGGATCTTCTCGATCGGCGTGCCGCAGCGGGGGCACGGCTCGCCCGCCCGACCGTAGACCTTGAACTCGTCCTGCATCGAGCCTGGGCTCCCGTCCGGCGCGGAGTAGTCGCGAAGTGTGGCGCCCTGCCTTGCGATCCCCATCTCGAGCGCGCTGCGGATGCCTCGTTGGATCGAGCGGAGCTCCCCGGGCTCGACCGTCCCCGCGGGCTTCAGGGGATGGATTCGTGCCCGCCACAGAGCTTCGTCCGCGTAGATGTTGCCCAGACCCGCGACCGTGCGCTGGTCGAGCAAGACCGCCTTGACGGGTGCCCGCCGCTCGCCCAGGCGTTCGCCGAGGAAACGGGTCGTGAACGCCGGCTCGAGCGGCTCCACGCCGAGCCTCACCGCGAGATAGGGATCGAGCTCGTCAGGCTCGAGCAAGAGCCACGTTCCGAACCTGCGGACGTCCCGGTACCCAACGGCCGATCCGTTGTCTACAGTGACAACCGCGCGCCGATAGGGATCGTCCTGGAGAGTCCCGCTCGGCCCGTAGTGAAAGGACCCCGTCATTCGGAGGTGAATCAGGAGAGACCGACCGCTGCGAAATCGAACAACCAGATACTTGCCACGGCGATCGAGGGCCGCGATCTCCTCGCCTGCGAGCTCCGCGGCGACCTCGATCGGGTCGAGCGGCCTCGTCAGGCGCGGGTCGTAGATCTCGACACGCTGGAGCCGTCGTCCTTCGAGCACGGGTGCGAGCCGGGCTCGGATCGTCTCGACCTCGGGAAGCTCCGGCACGGACAGAGCTCCTGGAGGCGCTACGCCGCCGTCTCGGCGACGAAGATCGCGTTCACACGCGTGGCCGTGAGCGGTCCTGCGAGCTCCGGGACGCGATCCGCAAGGTGCTTGTGCGCGATCGAGGAGCCAATGTAGCCCCGCACCGCGTCGCGGTCGTCGAACACGACTTCCCCGATCACGTCGCGGCGCTCGATACGGGCGAAGTGGCGCCTGAGCGGCTCCTCGCCGTCCTCGGCGAAGAAGCGCAGCGGCTCGTCGTCGCGGTTGCGTCCGACGAGCGACCAGACTTCGTCGAGGTGACGACGGCCGTTCGTGGCAGCGACGAGCCGGCCGCCCGGACGGAGCACCCGCGCCAGCTCCGACAGCGCCCGGTCGAGGTCGGGCACGTGGTAGAGCATCCAGTTGGCGACGGCGCAGTCGAAAGATCCGGCGTCGAAGGGAAGCTCCTGCACGTCACCGACCCGCGAGTCGACGTCACGCTCCCGGGCGAGCTCGACCATGCGCTCCGACTGGTCGATCGCGATCACCTCTGCGGCGAGCTCAGCTGCCATCCGGGCCGCGAATTCGCCCCAGCCGCACCCCACCTCGAGCACGCGCTTGGGCTCGACCTCGCGTACGGCATCGAACGCTACCTCGGGCCCCTGCGGTCCGTAGACGCCCTGATAGACGGACGCACGGGCCACGAGCCCCGCTTCGCTCGCGTACTCGCGCCGGACGACCTCGGGGTCGTCGAACAGCCTCACGGCTCGACGATCGGGTGGCCGGGGGCCCGCTTGGAAGGCGACTTGCCTCCGAGCCAGGCGTTCACGGTCGCGCCGACATCGGCGAACTCGCCCTCGTGAATCTGCCCCGCGGCGTTCTTTCCCTGGACGTAGGCAAGCAGGAGCGCGTACTCACGCGAATGGTCGGTCGACGGCGTGGTCGGGTCGCAGCCGTGGTCGGACGTGAGCACGAGCAGGTCGCCCTCCCGCAGCGCCTCGAGCAAGTCGGGGAGCCGGCGATCGAAATCCTGGAGGCATCGGTGGAAGTTGACGGGGTCGTTCCGGTGTCCCCAGAGCATGTCGGTCTCGACCAGGTTGGTGAAGACGAACCCCTGGTCCAGCTCCCGCAGGAGGCGTTCGGTCTGCGAGATCCCCTCGAAGTTGGATTTCGTCGGGTGCGACTCGTCGATGTCGCAGCCGGCGAAGATGTCGCCGATCTTTCCGACGCCGTGAACCGCCGCACCCGCGTCCCGCATCAGGCTCAGGTAGTTCGGCCTGCGCGGCTCGAGCGAGTAGTCGCGGCGATTCTCGGCCCGCTCGTAGTTCCCAGGCTCGCCTGTGAACGGCCGCGCGATCACCCGCCCAACCGCATGATTTCCGCTCAGGATCTCGCGGGCGACCTCACAGCCGTGATAGAGCTCGTCGAGCGGGATCGTGTCCTCGTGCGCCGCCAGCTGGAAGACCGAGTCGGCGGACGTGTAGACGATCCACTTCCCCGTCCGCTGGTGCTCCTCTCCGAGCCCCTGGATGATCTCCGTCCCCGAAGCCTGCTTGTTGCCGAGGACTCCTCTCCCGGTCCGGTGCATGAACGGGTCGATCACCTCGAACGGGAAGCCGTGGGGATACGTCGGGAGCGGCTGCGGCATCACGACCCCCATCAGCTCCCAGTGCCCGGTCGTCGTGTCTTTGCCCTTCGAGCGCTCGAGCAGGCGGCCCGCAACCGCCGGGGCTCCCGGCTGCGGAGGGCAACCCTCGAGCGGCGCGACGTTTCCGAGGCCTAGGGCCTCGAGGTTGGGCAGGTCGAGCCCGCCGACGGCGCGGGCGACGTTACCGAGCGTGTCCGACCCCTCGTCTCCGAACCTGTCGGCATCCGGTAGCGCCCCTGCGCCGACTGCGTCGAGCACGATGACGCACGCGCGCGGCATGGGGCTATTCTACGGTCGGTATGTCGACCGTCCTCAGCCTTCTCGGAGTCGTTGTCTTCATCGTGTGCACGATCTCCGTCGCCGCCGCCGTTACCTGGGCGGTGGTGAGGATCAGCCCGGCGAAGTCCAAGCAGAAGACCGCAGAGTCAAGCTAGACGATTGATCGATAGAGCGATCAATCGTCGATTACCCCTCGACGGGCAGGCTGCCGCTCGCCCCGGAGAGGAGCGCGCGCCTCACGGCGCGCGCTTCATTCGCCCAGCTCCGCGGACGGGAGGCCGCGGAGTTCACGGTCTTTCAGGGCGGGAGGCGTCCGGTTCGGTCAGATAGATGATTGATCGATGATTTTCCGATCAATCATCTAGACCGGAGAGAGAGGAAGCACGTCCTCGAGCGGGGCGTGGGCGAGCCCGTGCGCGTCGGCGACGGCCTCGTACGTGACCTTTCCGTGAAGGACGTTGACGCCGCGGGCAAGCGAAGCGTCACGCGCAACCGCCTCGGCCAGTCCGTAATCGGCGATCGCCTCGACGTAGGGAAGGGTCGCATTCGTGAGCGCTTTCGTGGACGTGATCGGAACAGCGCCGGGCATGTTCGAGACGCAGTAGTGGGTAACTCCGTCCACGACGTAGACGGGCTCGCTGTGCGTGGTCGGCCGTGAAGTCTCCGCGCAGCCGCCCTGGTCGATCGCCACGTCGCAGAGGACGGAGCCGTCCTTCATGCGGCGGATCGACTCCCGCGTGAGCAACTTTGGAGCGAGCGCGCCGGGGATGAGCACCGCGCCGATCACGACGTCTGCGTCCGCGATCGACTCCTCGATCTGAAGGCTCGAGGACATCAGCAGGCTCATGCGGCCGGAGAGGGTCGCCTCGAGGTAGCGCAGCCGATCGATCGAGCGATCCAGGATCGTGACGTACGCGCCGAGGCCCAGCGCGATCAGCGCAGCGTTGTACCCGACCATGCCGCCGCCGAGGACGACCACTTTGCCGGTGGCCACCCCGGGGACGCCACCGAGCAGCAGGCCCCGGCCGCCGAGCGGCTTCTCCAGGAAGGTCGCACCGGCCTGGGCGGCGAGCCTCCCTGCGATCTCGCTCATCGGAGCGAGTAGCGGTAGGGCGTGGTTGTCCGTCTCGACCGTCTCGTAGGCGACACATGCCGCGCCGCTGTCGACCAGCGCGAGCGTGAGCGGCTCGTTCGCCGCCAGGTGGAGATAGGTGAAGAGGATGAGGTCATCGCGGAGCAGCCCGTACTCCTGTGGGACCGGCTCCTTGACCTTGAGCACGAGCTCGGCCTGGCCCCAGACATCCTCCGCCCGTGTCGCGGTTTGCGCGCCCACGGCCTCGTAGGCCGAGTCCGGAAAGGCGCTTCCATCGCCCGCTCCGATCTCGACCAGCACCTCATGACCCCGCTGGATCAGCTCACGTGCGCCGGCAGGAGTGAGCGCGACGCGATATTCGTCCGACTTGATCTCCTTGGGGACGCCGACGAGCATCGAAAACGGCGCAACGATAGCTGTTGGCTACCGGACGAGGCTTCGCGCCAGGCGCCCGGCCGCGAAAGCGGTCGCGAAGAAGGGAGCATCTTCATCCGGCCCGCGGCCCATGTGCTCGAGCCGAAGTCCGGCGCAGGCCTCCTCCCACCCGGACACGTCAACCTCCTCGCGCGGCTCGAGCCACTCCGGCGCAGACACCCCCGCGGGCCACGCGGCGACGACCCGCCCGAGACAGAGCGCGAGCGCAGCGCGCGAGTGGTGGGAAACGCCGCGATGGCGCTCGCGAGGATCCGCAGCCGAGACGCGAACGGCCAAGATCGCAGAGCCCTCGAGCGCAGCTGCGGCGTTTGCCGCTTCGCTCGCCGCGACGCCGGCGTGGCCGAGAGAGGTCCCGGTACCGACGATCCCGGGCCCGATCGAGCAGACCGCGGCATCGAATCCGTTTCCCGCCGCCCACGCAAGCGCGGAGGCGACGTTGACGCACGCGACATCCCCGTCGACGCACGCCCCGACGGCAACCGCAACCTCGAGCAATCCGCGCTGCTGAAGTGCCCGGACCGCATCCGACAAGGACACCGGCAGCGCGCCGCCCGGCAGCTGGAGGTAGGCGACTCTGATCCCGGGCCCGAGCCCGGCACACGCAGGAGCGACTTGGCTGTGCAGCGAGCAGCAGACCACGGGCATTCCGGCGAGCGTGCCCGGCGGCTCGCCGTTCTCCTCGGCATGGGCCACGGCCGCCTGCAGAGGCGTGTACGGGAGTTTCATCACGTGCGCATCCGGATCCGCCGGAAGGTCGAGCCCTCTGGTCAGGTTGGCGTACAGGAGGTCGAATCCGCCGGAGCCGAGCTCGAGCTCCCTGGCCTGGACGTTGACGATCACCTCGTCGCCGAGCGCAACCGGCCCCGTCAACCGCGGATAGGCGATGCACGGCGTTCCGTCGACCTCGATCCGGGCCAGGCCTTCGAGCCGCTCGACGATTGCGGTGACCGTGCCGCGTCTGAGGCTAAGAGCCATCCGCCGTCTCGCGGGCAACATCGACGAGCGCGAGGGTTACGTCGATCATCGCTTCCAGATCGGCGACGGAGATCTGCTCGCCGGGGGTGTGGATGTTCGCCATCCCGTTCGCGAGGTTGACGCACCCGAGCCCGCGGTCGTTGAAGACGTTGGCATCCGCAGCGCCCCCCGAAAGGCCGAGGCTCGGCTCGTGGCCGGTCCGTTGCAAGGCCTCGCACGCGAGGCGGATCGGGAGATCGTCGCGGCGGAAGCGATAACCGCGGTAGGACTTCCTCACCTCCGTCTCGACTTCGCACTCGCCGAGCTCGGCAGCGAAGGTGACCGCTTCGAGCATCTCCTGGACGAGGTCTGCGAGCTTCGCCTCGTCCTGCGAGCGCGCCTCGGCCAGGAACGTGCACCACTCCGGGATGATGTTTCCGGCCGTTCCACCCTCGATCACCCCCACGTTCGCCGTCGTCTCCTCATCGACGCGGCCCAAGCGGAAATCCGCGATCGCCCGCGCAGCCGCTGCAATTGCCGAGCGCCCCTCCTCCGGATACATGCCCGAGTGCGCCGGCCGTCCGTGGAAGCGCACCTGCATCGCGTGCGCATGCGGAGCGCCGAGGATTACCTCGCCGATCGGCGCAGCCTGGTCGTAGACGTACCCGACGCGTGCGTGAAGCCGGCCGGCGTCGAAGGCGGCTGCGCCGAGCAGGCCCACCTCCTCCTTGGGCGTGAACAGGAGCTCGATACCGGCATGCGGACGCCCTTCCGCAAGCACGCGCCGCGCGGCCTCGAGCATGACCGCGACCGCCGCCTTGTTGTCGGCCCCCAGGATCGTCCCCGCGGAGTTCTTCAGCAGGCCGTCCTCGAGCACGGGCTCGATCGGCCCTTCGGGGGGAACCGTGTCCAGGTGCGCACAGAAGAAGAGCGGCACTCCCTCGCTCGTCGGCTCGAGCCGGGCCAGGAGATTGCCGGCGGTGGATCCGATCTTCGCGCCGGCGTCGTCCTCGTCGACCTCCAGAGCCAGGTCGCGCAGGTAGCCCGTGACGCGATCAGCTACCTCCCGCTCCTCCCCGGGCGGGCTGGGAAGAGCGGCGAGCTCCGTGAAGAGCGAGACGACTTCAGAGCTTTCTGCGTGCGCCACCGCCCGATCTTATGGTCTGGCATCGCTGCGGCAATGGCCGACGCAGCTCGGACGGCCGGTACCCTCACGAATTGCCCTGGGCCTAGCGCGCTGCGGAAACCGCCGCAGGGCGGCTGCGCTCCCAGGCCCGCTCGAGCGCGGCGCCGACGAACTCGCGGAAGAGCGGAGCCGGCCGCGTCGGGCGCGACTTGAACTCCGGGTGAAACTGGCTGGCGACGAACCACGGGTGGTCGGGCAGCTCGATGATCTCGACGAGCCGGCCTTCCTGGAACGTGCCCGACACGACGAGGCCCGCATCCACCAGCCGCGGCCGGTAATGGTTGTTCACCTCGTAGCGATGCCGGTGCCGCTCGTGCACGACCGCTTCGCCGTACGTCTCCTGCGCGCGGGTGCCCTCGACGAGCTCGACCGCCTGGGCGCCGAGTCTCATCGTCCCCCCGAGATCCTCGATCTCCTTCTGCTCCGGGAGCAGGTCGATCACCGGGTGCGGCGTCTCGGGATCCATCTCGGTCGAGTTCGCGCCGTCGAGCCCGACCACGTGGCGGGCGAACTCGGAGACCGCCACGTGCATGCCGAGACAGATGCCGAGGTAGGGGATCCGTTGCTCACGCGCGACGCGGCAGGCCAGGATCTTCCCTTCCCACCCGCGGGAGCCGAAGCCCCCCGGTACGAGGATGCCGTCCACGTGCTCGAGCTCCTCGGCCGCCTCTTCGAGGGACATGCCCTCGGCGTCGATCCATCGCACCCGCACCGAGCAGCCCTGGTGCAGACCGGAATGCTTGAGCGCCTCGTGCACCGACAGGTACGCGTCGTGGAGCTTGACGTACTTGCCGACGAGGCCGATCTCGACCTCCTCCTTGGGCTCCCGGATCCGGTCGGTCAATTCGAGCCACTCGCCGAGGTCACAGCCGTCGGCGGGTAGCCCTAGCTTCTCGCACACGAGCCGGTCGAGCCCTTCGGCCTGCAGCGCAGTCGGGACGAGATAGACGTCCGGGACGTCCTGGTTGGCGATCACCGCGTCTCGCTCGACGTCGGCGAACAGGGCGATCTTGTCGCGAATGTCCGTCGAGATCTCCTCGTGCGAGCGGCAGACGACGACGTCGGGGTGGATACCGATGCGCCGCAGCTCGTTGACCGAGTGCTGAGTCGGCTTGGTCTTCAGCTCGCCGGCGGCGTCGAGGAACGGGATCAGCGTGACGTGGACGTAGATGACGTTCTCGGGGCCGGCCTCGCGCCGGAACTGGCGGATCGCCTCGAGGAACGGCAGCGACTCGATGTCGCCGACCGTGCCGCCGATCTCGCTGATGACGACGTCTGTGTCCGTCGCCTCCGAGCCGCGACGGATCCGTTCCTTGATCTCGTTCGTGATGTGCGGGATCACCTGGACGGTCGAGCCGAGGTATTCGCCCTTTCGCTCCTTGCGCAGCACCGCGTACCAGATCGCGCCCGCGGTGTGGTTGGCGTTGCGGGACAGGTTCTCGTCGACGAAGCGCTCGTAGTGGCCGATATCGAGATCGGTCTCGGCGCCGTCCTCGGTCACGAACACCTCGCCGTGCTGGAAGGGGCTCATCGTCCCCGGATCGACGTTGATGTAGGGGTCGAACTTCTGCACCTGCACCTTGAGGCCTCGCGCCTTGAGCAGGCGCCCGAGCGACGCCGCGACGATTCCCTTCCCGAGGGACGAGACGACACCGCCGGTAACGAAGATGTGCTTCGTCGGGCACGCGCTCACGCGGGCCGTCCGAGCCGGTCGAGCTCGCGGAGGACGGGAGTCCGCTCGATCAGCCTGCCGAGGGAGACGAGCTCGCCGAAGAGGGTCAGTCCGGCCAGCGCCCCGATCGCCACTGCGCGGCCTCGTCCTGTGAGCCGACCCACGGACCTCAAGCCTAGCGCAGCGCCCAGCGCGTTCGAGCCCGCGTCCCCGAGCATGACCATCTCGCGGAGATCGTAAGGAAGCAACAGGACGGCCAAGCCCTTCGGCGCGTCGACGAGCAGCGATCCGGCGAGGTACGCCTTGAGCGCGCGGCCCGGCGAGGTGTCGAGCTGGTTGAGCGCGTTCGCCGCAAGTGCGGTAAGGATCGCTCCGGACAGCCGCCTCGTCGCAAGCAGCCCGACGGCAGGGATCACCAGCAGCTTGAGGACTCCGGTGGTCCTTCCTTCACGGAGGTGCTGTCGGAACCCTCGCTCCGGCCCACTCCACACGTCGTCCGCGAGCCCGATCGCCGCCACCGCGGCCACAGCCGGATCACGGCGGACGGCCGCGAGCCACCCGATGACAGGCAACCGCAGGCCGCGGTGGTTGACGGCAAGCGGGCCGCATGCGAGCAGAGCGTCGAGGAGCTGCCTGCCCCGGTGCGTGAACCCGGCGAGGTCGCGCCCGGTGGCGCGATGGCGCAGCGGCAGCTCGAGCTCGACGACCCGCAGCCCGGCGCGCACTGCGTCGATCGTCATCCGCGTCTCGCAGCCGAACCCGGAAGCTGCGGGGAAGCACGCCGTACGGGCGGCTTGCGAGAGGAGACGCTGACCCGACAGCGGCTCGTTGGCCTCGAACCCGGAGCGGAGGCGGATGAGCGCCCGCGCGACCGTCTTCGCAATTCCGAAGCCCCCGCCCTCCCGCTCGGCGAAGCCGGCGACCGCGAGATCGGCTTCGGCCTCTACGAGCGGAGACGGGTCGCCCTTGAGGTCTGCGTCGCAAAGCAGGAGCCTTCCGGGCTGGAGCTCGCGCTCCGCCAGCGTTAGCGCCTGTCCTTTTCCCCGCCTGGGCAGCCGGATGACTCGAGCACCTGCCTCCTCGGCCACCGCCGCCGTCGAATCCCGTGAGCCGTCATCCGCCACCACAACGGTCGCGCCGGGAAAGGAGGCACGAAGAGCCTCAACGGTCTCGCCGATCCGGTCCGCCTCGTCGCGCGCGGCGACGAGAACGGTCAGTGCGTCAGCCACCCACGGGCGGGAGGGGTGGGACGGGCGGGAGGACGCCGTCGCTCGCGGTTCGACGGACGCCGTAGTGGCCGGGGTCCGCACCGGCGAGGAGGAGGACCAGGGCCAGCCGGCCCGAGGACTTGTCGATCGAGTCGACCGTCGACAGCGCGGTCCGCTCGAAGGCCGGGATCGCCGACGGCCTCGCCGACGAGCCCTCGACGCCGATCGCCGGCGGACCGGCGGCTGCGACCCCTGAGTAGAAGCCGTCGAGGAAGCGGGCCGTCCCGTCCTGCTGTGGTTTCACCGAGCGCATCACGACGACGCCGTCCGCCGGCGGTCGGCCTCCTCCCACCCGCTCCTCGACGAGCTGGGTAGAGAGAGCGTCCCACAGCGGTGTCTTTCCACCTTGCACGAGCTCCCGACCGAGGGCACGCCCAAGATCGGGCAGCCGGTCGGCACCAGCGTACTGCGCGAAGGCGGGTCGATCACCGAGGGCCTTGTCGAGCGCGGCGTCGTCGACCGGCACCTTGATGGCACGGACGCGAAGTGCCGACGGCGCGCCCGCGTCCGTGAGCGCCTGCGCAACGCTCCCGCGAAGATCTCCGTCCATCGGGCCGACCGAGACCAGCACGATCCGCTTGCCCGTGAGCCGATCCTTGACGAGGGCCGGATAGGTGTCCTTGACGTACTCGCGCGTCGCGCGCTGCTCCTGTTCGAGCTCGCTGGCCCGCTTCCTGGCGGCGTCGCGCTGGCTCTGCGCCTCGGCGATCTGGTCGTTCAGCACCCTTCGCTCGGCCTTCGAGACGAATCCGCCCCCGGCGATGCCGACGCCCACCAGGATCCCGATGATCAGGGCGAGGAAGACGGCCGCCAGCGAGGCGACGTGATAGCGGAGATCGAACACAGATTTTCTGGCCTCTGGCCAGAAAATCTAGATCATCTAGATTTTCTCGCCTTCGGCGAGAAAATCTGCAGTTTGGCAGAGGGCGTACAGACGGCTGAGCGCCTTCTGCGGCAGCAGGCGGCGGAAACTGAGCAAAAACGGCCCGGCAACCGTTAGGGCGGCGAGGGTTCTGTCGTGGCCGAGGGGCTCGAGCGTGACCTCTGCCTCGATGTGCGCGTCGTTGAGACGGAAGGCCAGCCTCCGCATCGGCTCGACGGCGGTCACAAGCAGCGTGTCGTCCGTGCGGGGCTTCCTGAACAGGCTCGGCCGGTTGCCCGTCACGACATGCCAGCGCGCCCCAGAGGCCATTCCTCTCCGGTCGGGCTGGACGCCTGCGATTCCCGGCCACCAGTCGGAAAAGTGATGGGGCTCGGCGAGAAACTTCCAGACGTCCTCCGGAGGGGCGAGCAGCTCTCTCGCTGCTTGCGCGCGCATTAGATGGCTGACGCCACGATCTCGCGCAATCTCGCGGCGCCATCCATCCGGCTATCCGATGCCGAGCAGGTGGAGCAGGCGCCCGACGACGAGGCTGATAAGCCGTCGCAGCTCGGGCGACGCCGCGACGGCGACGACGGCGGCGCCGAGACCGGTGACGGCCAGTGCGACGAACGGGAGCATCCCGACCTTCCGGCTCACGAGCCGGGAGACGCCCTTCGCGTCGACCAGGATCTCCCCCACTCTGAGCCGCGCCAGGAAGGTCGACGACATCCCGGCGCGGTCGCGCTCGAGAAACTCGATCAGATTGAAGTGGGTGCCCACGGCAACGATCAGGACGGCGCCTTTCTCATGGGCGAGCAGGAGCGCGACGTCCTCGCTCACCCCGGTCACCGGGACGACGTTGTAGGGGACGCCGAGCGAATCGAGGCGGGCGGCGGCCGGCGTCGACCCGTCCGGGTAGGCGTGGACGAGGATCTCGGCCCCGCAGCGAAGCGTCTCGTCCGAGACCGAGTCCATGTCGCCGACGATCACGTCCGGCTTCAACCCAGCGTCCCGCATCGCGTCGGCGCCGCCGTCGACACCGATCAGGACCGGCTTGAACTCGCGGACGTACGGCCGCACGATCCGCAGGTCGCGCTTGTGGCCCGGCCCCCGGGCGACGACGAGCGCGTGCCGATCGCGGAAGCGGGTGTCGAGCGGGGGAAAGTCGATGCCCTCCGCGAGCAGACGACCCTCCTCGCGCAGATAGCGCATCGTGTTGTCGGCGAACTCCTCGAGCGCATGGGTCACGCGGCTCCGCTGTTCGGCCAACGCGCCGGCGAGCTCGTCCGCCACCAGGACATTGCCCGAGGCGAGGCGGGTGCGGTTGCTGAACAGGCTGGCACCGCGAACGGTCAGGAGGTCCCCGTCGCTGACCTGGTCGAAGAGCGGGGCCCCCGGCGCATCGATCAGGCGGACTCCGCCCCGGACGAGCAGCAGCGGCCCAGGATTGGGAAAGCGGCCCGTTTGGGACCGGGCGACGTTCACAACCACGCGAACGCCGGACTCAACCAGCTCCTCGGCAGAGACACGGTCGAGGTCGGCGTGGTCGATGATCGCGACGTCGTTGGGCCCGAGCCGGCGCACAAGGTGCTTCGTCCGGCGGTCGAGTCGTGCCGTGCCTGTGAACTCGACGAAGCTGTTCATCTCAGGGTCGAGAGGAACTCCTGGCCGCCAAGCATACGCTCGAGCTCGTCCCGGCGCTGCTCCCCTTCAAGCTTCTCGATCGACGTGTGCGTCGGGTCGCCCTCGATCTTCTCGACGCGAAAGTGGCTGTCCGCGAGGCTGGCGATCTGCGGCAGATGGGTGATCGTGATCACCTGCGCCTTCTGCGCGAGCCGTCGTAGGGTCTCCCCCACCGCGTGGGCCGTTCGGCCGCCGATCCCGGCGTCGATCTCGTCGAAGATCATCGTGTTCCCCCCTCCCACGGCTGCGATCGCGAGGGCGATCCGGGACAGCTCCCCACCCGATGCGGTCTCGGCGACCGGCGCGAACGGGAGACCCGCGTTCGGCCGGATCAGGAACGAGACCCGGTCCTTACCCGTGGCGCCGAGATCGGCGGGACCGAGCTCCGCGACGAACTCGCCTTCGCCCAGGCCGATCCCGCGCAGCTCGAGGGCCACAGCCTCGGCGAACTGCCCTTTCGCCTCTGCCCGGGCCGCGGCAAGCTCGCCCGACAGGGTGTCCGTGCGGCCCTCAGCGGCTCGCAGCTCGTCGGCGGCTGCGGTCACCGGGTCGAGGCCGTCCTCCAGCGCGGCCAGCTCGGCCCGTGCAGCCGCCGCGCGCTCCAGGAGCTCGTCGTAGGAGGCAGAGCCGAAGCGCCGCTTCAGGTCTGCGATTCGCTCGAGCTCCGCCTCGACCTGCTCGAGCCGGTCCGGCTCCGCTTCGAGCGACAGCAGAAAGGAGCGAAGCTCGCTCGCGGTCTCCCGGAGCCGCAGCTCGACGTCACGAAGCTCCAATCCGGCACGCGCGAGCTCGGGCGCCAGGCGCTCGAGCGGGGCGACCGCCCTCTCTGCCGCGGCAGCGAAGCCCGCCGCTCCCGACCCTTCCTCCGGTGCGATCGCATCGGCGGCACCCGCCGCCGCTTCTGCTAGCTCGGTGACGTGGCGCAGGCGCTCGCGCTCGTCCAGGCGTGCGTCCTCGGCCCCGGCCTCGAGGCCTTCGGTGTCCTCGGCGAGGGCGTGCAGATCGCGGAGACGCGCCTCGAATGCCGCGGCGTCTCGGGTCAGCTCGTCGTGGCGGCGCCGCGCCACCTGGAGCTCGCGCCACGCGCGCCGCGTTTCGCCCCGGCGGCGGAGCTGGTCGGGCCCGATGAAAGCATCGAGGACGTCGAGCTGGTACGAGGGACGGGCGAGCCGCCGCTGCTCGAACTGGCCGGACATCGCGATCAGGCGCTCGCCGACGGCGGCCAGATCCTCCCGGGGGACGGCGCGCCCCCAAGCATATGCGCGCGTCCGTCCCTCGGCGGAGACACGGCGTGCGAGCACGAGCCCGTCCTCGTCGGGGGGGCGCAGCTCCGCGAGCGTCTCCAGGCCCTCCTGCTCGAGCAGGCCTTCCGGAAGGTCGAGCTCGGCCTCGACGTAGGCCTCGGAGGCGCCGGGGCCGACGAACGCGGCGTCCCCCTTCGCACCGAGCAAGAGCCCGACGGCCTGGGCGAGAATGGTCTTGCCGGCGCCGGTCTCGCCGGTGATCGCGTTCAGGCCGGGAGCGAACGCGAGCTCGGCCTCGCGAATGAGGACGAGGTTCTCGATGCGAAGCCGGCGCAGCATTGCGGAGATCGTAGTGGCCCTCGTGGATTGCGAGAGGAGCTTGACCGGGCAGCCCAATCCCCCCGGGCGTGCAGCGTGCAGAGGGGTTACACGCGCGTGAACGAAGCGATTCTGTGCCGGATCGCGCGTGCCGCGTCAGCCGGTGAACGTCTTGCGGTAACGGCTGAAGAACGTCGTCTCGGGCAGTGTGGCGAGCATCGTGCGCTGCGGCCCGAGCCGGACGCGCATCGTCCCGCCGGGGGGGATCTCCGAGAAGACGTGTCCGTCGGCAAGGGCCGTGACCCAGACGTCCGGCGTCTCGTTCGTGATCACGAGGTCGCGGCTGCGCGGGACGACAAGTGGCCGAGCCTGGAGCGAATGCGGAGCGACGAACGTCACGGCCATCGCATCGAGGCCCCAGACGAGCACAGGCCCGCCGTTGGACAGGTTGTACGCCGTCGAGCCCGAGGGGGTCGCGCAGATCAGGCCGTCGCATCGCAGGTCGCCGAGCGCCTCGCCGCCGACGCTCCACGACAGCTCGATCATTCGCCCCAGCGTCGAGCTCGTCGCGACCACGTCGTTGACCGCGTCGCGGCGTTCGTCCACCGCGTGGGCCTCGAGCGTCGGAAGCTCGACGATCTCGTACTCACCCGCGAAGATCCGTTTCAGGCCCTCCTCCAGCTCCTCTTCGGGAATCGCGGTCAGGAAGCCCACGCTCCCGAAGTTCACGCCGACGGCCGGAACGGTCGTGCCGAGGAAGCGCCGGAGCGCGCGGAGCATCGTGCCGTCGCCCCCGAGAACGACTGCGAGGTCGGCCTCCGATACGTCGCCGTCGCTCGCTCCGAGATCGTGTTTGGCGAGCTCCTCCTCCGGCAGGAGCAGCTCGACCTCGCAGTCGCGGGCGACGGCTTCGAGCCGGTCGAGCGCGGGGCCGATGGTCTCGCGCTTCCCGTGGGTGATGACGGCAGCCCTCCGGACGGGCTCAGGCACGGACGGCCTCCTCGATCCAGTCGTCGAGCTCGGGAGCCGCCTCAGGCGCTTCGCGCTCCACGAGATGGAGGAAGAACTCGCGGTTCCCCTTCGGCCCGGGGAGACCCGAGTCGACGACCGCCATCGTCTCCGCGCCCCATCCGAGCGCTGCCCCGGCGACGTCGTACAGAACCCGCCGGTGCACCGCGGGGTCGCGAACGACCCCGCCTCTGGGAACGTCGGCGCGGCCGGCCTCGAACTGAGGCTTGACGAGCACGAGCGCCTCCCACCCCGGGGCGGCGAACGCGAGCGCCGGGGGCAGAGCCGTGCGAACGGAGATGAACGAGACGTCACACGTCACGAGCTGCGGCGCAAACGGAAGCTCCGTCAGATTCCGGACGTTCACACGCTCGAGCACCGTCACGCGCGGGTCCTCCCGCACCCGCGGATGAAGCTGTCCGTAGCCGACGTCGAGCGCGATCACCCGAGCGGCGTCACGCTGGAGGAGGCAGTCGGCGAACCCGCCCGTCGACGAACCGACGTCGAGGCAGTCGAGCCCGGCGACGTTCAGGCCGAGCGCTTCGAGTGCGTTGTCGAGCTTCTCGCCTCCCCGCGAGACGAACCGGGCGGGTTTCTCGACGGCCACGTCGATCGAATCCTCCACCTGGGCTCCCGGTTTCTCGAATCCCGGGACGCGCCCGGCCAGGACGAGTGCCTGTGCCTGCGCTCTGCTCTCCGCGAGCCCTCGCTCGACGAGCAGGACGTCGAGCCGCTTCTTCATGCGCCCTCCGCTTCTGCCCCGCGCCTCGCCCGGGTGAGCTCCGCCTCGACCTCCTTGGCGATTTCGGCGAGCTCGGTGAGCACGTCGATCGCCGCCTCGGGGCTCTCGCTCTCGGCGACCTTCTCGAGCTCGGCGCGCGTCCGTTCGAGCCGGTCGAGCAACTCTTCGGCGCGGCGCAGCGAATCCTCGGCGCTCATGCCACTTTCTCCCGCTCGATCCGCGCGAGGATCCCGTTGACGAGCCGGGCCGCCTCATCCGAGGCATAGCGCTTGGCAAGCTCCACCGCCTCGTTGATCGCGACCTCGTCCGGAACCTCCTCCCCGTCGAGCTCCAGTACGGCGATCCGCAGGACGTTTCGCTCCACCGCCCCGAGCCGCTCAGCAGGCCATCCCTGTGCCGCAGCGCTGATCCGCGCGTCGAGCTGCTCGACGTCGCGGACGACGCTCTCGGCCGTCTCACGCGCGAACGGATCGATCTCGCCCTCGTACAGGGACGCGAGCGGCTGCCCGGTCACGTCCCACTGGTAGAGGAGGAAGAGCGCCGTCCGCCTGGCCGCGCGCCGCCCCGCCATCTAGGTCGCCACCTCGGCGGGGATTGGGCCCGCCTCGTCGAGAAAGCTGGTCGAGTACCGGCCTGACCCGAATGCCTCTCCCCGGAGAATCCCGATCGCGAGCTCCCGCGTCGTCGGGACGCCCGTTACCTCGAGCTCCGAGAGAGCGCGAATCCCCCGAGCGATCGCGGACGGGCGGTCCTCGTCCCAGACGATCACCTTCCCGAGCAACGAGTCGTAGTAGGGCGAGATGACCGTGCCGGGCTCGACGTGCGTGTCCATTCGCACTCCCGGCCCGAGTGGGGCGCGGAACCGCTCGATCTGTCCCGGCGCGGGCGCGAAGTCCCGGGCGACGTCCTCGGCGTTGATTCGAGCCTCGATTGCGTGGCCGCGGCGCGCGGCCCGTCCGGTCTCGGCCAGCCGCTCGCCGGCGGCGATCCTGACCTGCTCGCGAACGAGATCGTGGCCGGTCACGAGCTCGGTGACCGGATGCTCGACCTGCAGTCGCGCGTTCAGCTCCATGAAGTAGAACCCGCCTTCGGGGCCGAGCAGGAACTCGAACGTTCCCGCGTTGCGGTATCCCAGCTCGAGGCAGGCCCGCTCGACCAGGGCCTCCATCTCCTCGCGCACCGCTTGACTCACTCCCGCCGAGGGCGACTCCTCGATCAGCTTCTGGTGCCGCCTTTGGATGGAGCACTCACGCTCCCCGAGGGTGAGCACTCCTCCATCCACGTCCGCGAGCACCTGGACCTCGACGTGACGAGCCGGAACGAGCGCCTTCTCGATGTAGAGGCGCTCGTCTCCGAACGCCGCGTTGGCCTCGGCGGCGGCGCCCCGGAAAACGTCCTCGAGCTCGGCCGCCGAGCTGACGAGGCGCATTCCTCGCCCTCCGCCTCCGGCTGCTGCCTTCAGCAACACCGGGTACCCGAGCTCGTCCGCTGCCGCGCGGGCGTCGGCGAGCTCGACCGCGTCCTCGGTCCCCAGGATCAGAGGCATGCCGATCCGGGCCATCTCGGTCTTCGCCTCGACCTTGTCGCCCATCCGGGCCATCGTGTCAGCCGAGGGGCCGATGAAGACGAGGTCGTTCTCCTCGCACGCACGGACGAAAGCGGGTCGCTCGGCGAGAAAGCCCCAGCCCGGATGGACCGCGTCGCAACGCGTCGTAGTCGCCGCCGCGATCACCGACGGGATGTTCAGATAGCTCTCTGCCGCCGACGGCGCTCCCACGCAAACCGAACGGTCGGCCATGCGGACGTGAAGCCCGTCGCGGTCGGCCGTCGAGTAGACGGCCACCGCTTCGATCCCGAGGTCGTGCAGCGTCCGGATCACCCGGACGGCGACTTCCCCGCGGTTCGCGATCAGGACTCGCGAGAACACTAGAGCGCGTCGAGCGGCCGCGCGAGGCTGGGCTCGAGCTCGAACAGCAGCTGGCCGTACTCGACCGGTTCGGCGTTGCGGGCGTGGATGGTGCGGACGATCCCGTCGACGTCCGCCTTGATCTCGTTCATCAGTTTCATCGCCTCGAGGACGCAGAGGGTTTGACCCGCCTGCACAGGATCTCCTTCCTGCACGAACGGCGTCGCCCCGGGCTCCGGTGCGCGGTAGAAGGTGCCCACCATCGGCGCTTCGATGCGAACCGTGCCGTCGCTCTCGGGAGACGGCTCGGGAGCTGCGGGCTCGACGGGACCGCCTCCGCCTGTTGCCGCCTGGGTGGGGCTCTCCTCGGTCCGCCGCACGGATACGCGCATTCCCGCCTCCTCGACCGTCACCTCGGCGACGCCGGACTCCTGGACCACGCGGACGATCTCGCGAATGCGCTCCGCGCGCACCTGGTCGACACCGCCGGCCGCAAGTGCGTCGGCTCCGCCCGCGCGGCCGCGAATCGTCTCCAGGAGAGGCTCGGCCTCCTCGCCGAAGAGCGCGAGCAGGAGCAGCTCCTCCTCGCTCGATGCGAGGCCCTCTGCCTCGGCCCGCAACGCTGCGAGGTCCGCAGCCCGCTCCTCCACGGGTGCTTCGCCGTAGACGAGCTCGACCGCCCGCTTGACACCGGCGTCGATCGGGGCCGGAGGCGTGCCGTAGCGACCCGCGATCAGTCCCCGCAGCTCGTCCACCACCACCTGGTAACGCGAGGCCGAGAGTACGTGCACGAGCGCCTGCGAGGCCAGGATCTGGCCGATCGGCGCGGCAAGCGGCGGCCAGCCGGTCTCGGCGCGGATGCGCGCGAGCTCGTCCAGCACCTCGTCGACGCGGTCCCCCGCAGCCTGCGCGCGCAGCTGGGCGTCGAGCGCAGCGACGAGCCCGGCCGGCAGGTTGTGCTCGGCCGCTCGGACGGCGACGCGCGGTGCAAGCGGCGTGACCGGCTCGTCTCCGATGTGCTCGTCGACGATCTCGGACGCTCGCCAGAGAGCCGCGATGTCGACACCTGCGTCCAGCTCCAGACCGGCGAGCGCACCGGCGAGCCCCTCCCCGGAAACTCGGTGGAGCGTTAGCGAAACGGGGTAGACGGCGCACGCGATCCTGTCGGCTCCCGCGCGAACGGCCTCGAGTGTCGCCGCGAGCGCATTCCCGCCCGCGCCCTGGCAGTAGAGGCCGACCGGGAGCCCGGTCTGCTCTCGGATCGCCTGGACGAGCTCGTGCGCCCGGTGTGGCTGGAGCGACCCCGAAGGATCGTGGAGCAGGACGCGCGCCGCCCCGAGCTCGGGCAGCTTCCGCGCTTGCTCGACGAGGACGTCGGTCTCGCCGGTCAGGCCCGAGCCGTAGACCAGCCCCGCGGCGAACTCGCCGCCGGCATCGGCAATTGCCTCCGCGGCCTCGCGGAGGTTCGACACGTCGTTGAGCGGGTCGTGCAGCCGGAAGACCTGAATCCCGTTCTCCGCCGCGGAGGCGACGAAGCGGCGCACGAACTCCGGGCCGACCGGCCGCGAGCCGACCAGGAACCGTCCCCGCAACGCGAGCCCGAGCGGAGTCTCCGTCCTCGCTTCGAGCGCGCGGATCCGCTCCCAGGGGCTCTCGACCCCACGCCGCACCGCACTGTCGAACACCCCGCCTCCGGACACCTCCAGGCACGCGAAGCCGGCACCGTCGAGAACCTCAGCGACCTCGAACAGCGCCCCGGCCGGAAGCCGGCCCGCGAGCGGCTCCTGGCTCAGCAAGCGGATCGTCGTGTCGACGAGGTTCGGCACGCTCAGGCTCTCGAGATGTAGCGGCGCTCGCGCGGGTCCACCTTGATCCGGTCGCCTTCGTTCACGAACAGAGGCACCTGAACCACCGTGCCGGTCTCGAGCGTCGCCGGCTTGGTCACGTTCGACACGGTGTCACCCTTCACTCCGGGCTCGGTCTCGGTGACCTTCAGCTCGACGGCGGAGGGAAGCTGCACGCCCGCCGGCCTCCCGTCGACGGTCAGCATCGGCACCGTGCTCGAGGGCTGGAGGAACTCGAGCGCTTCGGCGACGGATTCGCGCGAGAGCGTGATCTGCTCGTAGCTCTCCTCGTCCATGAACACGACGTCGTCGCCCGAGTCGTAGAGGTACTGGACGTTCTTCGTCTCCGTGCGGACGCGGGAGAACTTCTCGCCGGCGCGGAACGTCCGGTCAACGACGGCGCCGCTTTCGAGGCTCTTCACCTTCGTGCGCACGAACGCGCCGCCCTTGCCCGGCTTCACGTGCTGGAACTCGACGATTCGCCAGACGTTTCCGTCGAGCTCGATGTGCATCCCGTTCTTGAACTGGTTCGTGTTGACGACCTCTGCCATACGACCAGTCTAGGAAACCGTCACCAGTTCCTTCGTGAACGTGGTCAGGACTTCGGCTTCGGCGTCTCCGACGACGGCCATGTCCTCGATCCGGACTCCACCCAGTCCGCTGAGGTAGACGCCCGGCTCGACGGTGACGACGTTTCCGGCTCCGAGCACGTCCTCCGACTCCTGGGACAGCCGCGGTGCCTCGTGCACCAGCAGGCCGACACCGTGGCCGAGACCGTGCCCGAACGCATCGCCCAGTCCCGCCTCCTCGATGCGACCGCGGGCGGCGGCGTCGGCGTCACGGCCCGAGACGCCGGATCTGACCGCGGCCAGCCCCGCTTGCTGTCCCTCGAGGCAAACCTCGTAGGCCTTGGCCAGCTCCTGCGGCAGCGCGCCGGTGGCGAACGTACGGGTGCAGTCGGCGCAGTAGCCCTCGACGGAGCAGCCTGCGTCCACGACGACCGTCGTCCCAGACTCGATTGCGCTGTCGCCCGAGTGGGCGTGCGGCATCGCGCCGTTCGGGCCAGCGGCGACGATCGACGGAAACGCCGGGCCGTCGGCGCCGAGCTCGTGGAACAGCTCCTCCAGCCGCCAGGCCAGCTCCCGCTCCGTCCGCCCCGTGAATCGCTCGCCAGCCAGCCGTTCGTACGCCTCGCTCGTGATCTCCGCGGCACGGCGGATCGTGGCCAGCTCGCCCTCGTCCTTGACCGCCCGCTGTGCTTCGACCACGCCCCGGCGGGGAACGAGCTCCAGCCCTCTTGCCGCTAGTGTCTGGTAGCCGGCGTAGGTGATCGCGTCGGCCTCGAACGCGAGCCGCCCGGACAACCGCTCGGCGAGGTCGGCGAGCATGTTCCGCCGGGTGACCTCGAACTCCACGCCTTCCACCCGGCTGCCCGGCGCCGCGTAACGAAAGTCGCTGAACAGGCGGGCTCGGCCCGGCTCGACCACGAGCGCCGGATTCGAGCTGTCGAAGCCGGTCAGGTACCGGACGTTGACCGGAAGCGTGACGAGGAACGGCTCCTCGAGGCTCGCCTGCAACTGCTCGAGCCGGGTGCTCACGCCGTCTCCTTGAGAAACTCGAGCGCCTCGCGATACCCGTCCGGCCCCTTGCCGATTATGCGCCGCGTCGCGAGCTCGGCGATGACCGAGTGGCGCCGCCACTCCTCGCGCCCGTCGATGTTCGAGAGATGCACTTCGACGACCGGGACGCGGAAGAGCTCGACCGCGTCACGGATCGCGTAGCTGTAGTGCGACCAGGCGGCAGGGTTCAGCACGACACCGCTCGCCCAGTCGAGCGCGTCGTGGCACCACTCGATGTACGCGCCTTCGTGGTTGGTCTGCCGGCACTCCACGGTGAGGCCGAGCTCCTTCGCCCATTTGTAGATCAGGGTCTCGAGCTCCGACTGCGTCAGACCGCCGTAAAGCTCCGGGTCGCGGCGGCCCACCACATCGAGGTTGACGCCGTTGAGGACGGCCACGCGCATCGGGCGAGTCTAATCCGCGATCAGCGAATCGAGAGCAGCCCGGACCTGGCTCGGCGGCAGCTCGACGTCGATCGTCGGGCGGCCACGTGCTGCCAGCAGAACCAGACGCGGCGCCCCGCCGGCGCGTTTCTTGTCCAGCTGCAGCGCCGTCCAGGCCTTCTCTCGATCAACGCTGACCGGCTGCGGTGAAAGAACCTCCTCGACCTCGTCCGTCGGGAGCCCTGAGAGCCGGAGCGCGGCCAGCAGGCCGAGCGCGACCGCCTGTCCGTGCGACAGCTCGTAGCCCGCCGCCGCCTCGAGCGCGTGCGCGAAGGTGTGCCCGAGGTTCAGGATCCGGCGCTCGCCCTGCTCGAACGGGTCGCGCAGGCAGACCGCCGTCTTGAACGCCGCACAGCGGCGCACCTGCTCGGTTTCCGGAAGCTCCCACAGCGGCTCGCCGGCGAGGAGCCCGGTCTTGACGACCTCGGCGAGTCCGCCCGCCCGCTCTTGCTCCGGCAATGTCTGCAGCAGTGCCGGATCGATCACCGTCGCGTCCGGCCAGTGAAACGCTCCGACGAGATTCTTCGCCGCAGGAAGGTTGATCGCGGTCTTCCCGCCGATCGCTGCATCGACCTGACCGACCACTGTGCTCGGAACCGGCACCCAGTCGATCCCACGCATGTAGGTGGCCGCAACGAATCCGGCGGCATCCGACGTGCAGCCGCCGCCGAGGGCCACGATCGTGCCGTCGCGGTCGAGCGCCAGCTCGCCCCAGAGCCGCTCGCAGGCGGAGATCAACTTCGCGGATTCCTCGGGGGGAAGCTCGTGCGTCGAGACGAGCCGTGAGCCGAGGGCGAGCTGGGCATCGGCGCCGTGGATCCCGCCGACTCGCGCGTCCGTGACGAGCGCAACCGGGCCGTCACCCGGGACGAGCTCGGCGAGCAGCTCGAGCAGCCCCACTCCGACGCGCACGCCGCCCGCGGAGAGAACGACGTCGTCGGCGTCGCGGGCAACCACGTCCGCGGCCTCGCGGTAGAGCGGCTCCCGCTGGTCGAAGAGCGCAATGAAGGCCCCGCGCTCCTGCGCAAGTGGCCGCTCCGCGCCCCGGGATCGCTCCCAGGCGACAGCGGCGTCCACTTCGACCAAGACCGTGACGGCGCGACGCTTCAGTTCCTCCCGAACCGCGGTGCTCGTGACCGCGCCCCCGCCGAGAGCCAGCACGGACGCTTCTCGATCGCGAAGCGCGGCAACGGTCGCGATTGCCTCCCGCTTCCGGAACGCCTCCTCGCCCGCCTCGACGAAGTAGCTCGCGATCGACGTCTGGAGCGTTGCCTCGATCTCCAGGTCGAGATCGCGGAAGGGGCGGCCGATCCGCTCGGCCACCTCGGCGCCGAGCGTGGACTTCCCAGCGCCCATGAAGCCGATCAAGGCGAGGTGCTTGTCGAGCGGCCCGCGCGGCGTCACGGCACCGTCCCTGCATGTGTTTTTAAACACACGCACTGGGGTCGGAACGGGACTAGCGAGGCGACCAGTCGATCCGCTCCCGATATGCGGTGTAGGCGGCGACGAGGTCGCCCACCGCGTCTCCGCCGAACTTCTCTCCGGCCGCTCGCGCCAGCTCGAACGCGACCGCCGCCTCGGCAACGACGGCGAGCGCCTCGACGGCCGCGACGTCGCTTCGCTCGACGAGGGCCTCGGTCGGCTCTCCGGTCTCGATGTCGACCGACTGCAGCGGCCGCATCAGCGTGGGCAGCGGCTTCATCGCGGCGCGGACGACGATCTCCTCCCCGTTCGAAATGCCGGCCTCGATCCCACCGGCGTGGTTGGTGTCGCGATGGAGGCCCTGCTCGTCACGAAAGATCTCGTCATGCGCTTCCGAGCCGCGCGCATCCGCCAGCGCGAACCCCTCTCCGATCTCGACCCCCTTCACGGCCTGGATCCCCATCAGCGCGGCGGCGAGCCGTGCATCGAGGCGCTCCTCCTTCGTCGCGTACGACCCGAAGCCGGGCGGCACGCCGCGGGCGCGCACCTCGACGACGCCGCCAACCGTGTCCCGGTCCGCGCGCGCCTCGTCGATCCGCCGCTCGAGGCCCTCTGTCGCCACTTGGCCCCCAACGTCGATTCCGATCGCGCCGAGCAGCGCCTTCGCCACGGCGCCGGCCGCGACGCTCACCGCGGTGTGGCGGGCGCTCGCCCGTTCGAGCGCATCGCGGACGTCGGCCAGGCCGAACTTCATCGAGCCGGCGAGATCGGCGTGGCCCGGACGTGGCAGCGTCACCGGCTTCGTTCCCTTCCCGGAGGGCTCGCCCTCCGGCGGCCACGGGCTCATGCCCCAGGCCCAGTTGTCGTGGTCGCGGTTGCGGACTACGAGCGCGAGTGGGGTTCCGAGAGTGCGGCCATGCCGGAGACCGGCGAGCACCTCCACACGGTCCTGCTCGATCTGCTGGCGAGGACTGCGCCCATATCCCTGCTGGCGACGGCGCAGGTCGGCGTCGATCGCCTCCCGGTCGACCACGAGCCCGGCCGGCAAACCCGTCACGATCGCGACGAGCGCCGGCCCGTGCGACTCGCCGGCTGTCGTCAACCTCAATGTCACGAGAGCAACCCTAGTGCCGCGCGCATCACGCCAAGCGGGGCGGGAAGCCCGGTCCAGAGCTCGAATGCCGCCGCTCCCTGCGCGACGAGCACCTCGAGGCCGGTGACGACCTCCGCTCCGGCGGAGCGGGCGGCCCTCGCGGTCACCGTCTCCGGATAGGGGAGGTCGACCAGGGTCTGGCCGGATCCGACTTGCACCAGGACTTCGTCGCGCACGGAGGTCGCGTTGACGACGAGGTCGGCGCCGTCAGCCTCGGGCGGCCAAGAGCCGAGGCGCGAGAAGTGCCTCGCGCCGGGAAGTGCGGCCCGGAATGCGGTCGCCGCGCCGCCGTCACCGATGATGACCGGGCTCTCGGCCTTCCTCCCGGCGAGAATCGCGGCGTCGGTCGACCTGCCCTCGATACGTCCGTCCCGGACGACGAGCGTGTTCACGGAGGACGCATCGCTGTCACAGAGGTCGGCCGCCTCGAGCTTGTACGGAGCCGTCACGTTCGCCCCGGCAAAGCCGAGCGCCACGAGCCCTTCGATCGCCGCCGCCAAGCGCCCGGCCTCGACCGGCAAGGGCACGTACGCCCAATCGAGCCCCACAGCTGCGAAGGCCGCGTTCTGCATCAGCGGAGACAGCGACCCCGCCACCGGCATTCCGATCAGCCCGACCAGCTTCGTCGAGCCGCCGATCATCCGACGACGGGATGCGCGCGCTGATAGGCGAGAAACGCCTGCAGGTTGGCCGTGAAGAAGTGGTGGATCTTGTCCGGCCTCCGGACGAAGTACAGGTAGCTCACGTGAGCGGGGTGCGCCGCTGCCTGCATCGACGCCAGCCCCGGGTTCGCGATCGGGGTCGGCGGCAGCCCCCGGCGGTTGCGCGTGTTGTACGGGTTCGAGCTCTCGAGCTCCGACTGCGTGATCGGCTTGCTCGACGGGATGTTGAGGCCGTAGCGAATCGTGGCGTCGATCCCGAGCGGCATGCGGTTGTGGAGTCGGTTGTAGATGACGGCCGCCACGAGCGGGCGCTCGCGCGGCGAGATCACCTCTCGCTCGATCATCGAGGCGATGATCAGGACGTCGTACTGGGTGAGGTTCTTCGACTTCGCGTAGCGGAGATTGACCTGTTTCCAGGTGCGCGCGAACGCCGCAAGCTGATCCCGGACGAGGCGCCGGGAAGTCGTCCTCGCCGTGAAGTCGTACGTGGCAGGAAACAGGAACCCTTCGAGCGGGCGCCGCTTGCCGTCGCCCGCGAACTTGCCGGGGAGGGCGGAGCTGGCGGTAGCGGCGAGATAGGCGCGCGCGGACAGCCGCGGCGTCACGTCGCGCTTCTGCTTCGCGATCTCGTCCACCGCGGTGATGCGATCCGCCATCTGCTGCCGCGTGAACCCCTCCGGAAAGATGATGCGCAGGGGCTTCGTGGACGCCGCCGGGTGCTTCGAGCCGTTTCCGCCGATCGCGCCGGCCGCGACCGTCCCGAGCCAGACCAGCAGCCCGATGCCCCCGGCGAACAGCAGGAGGGCGGTCGCCCGGCGGATCGCCATCTGTCTCGCGGAGGGCCTCCGCGAGCGGCGTCGCTCGGCGGTCAAGCTCGGCGGTCTTTCGACCACGCAAGATAGCCGGTCAGGAGATGGGCGGCGGCACGGGAATCCTCGTGCGAGCTCATCCCGGGGTCCCTTGTCGCGAGCGCAGTCGTGAACCGCTCGTCGAAGCTCTCCACCGGGACGGTGACGGCCGAGCGCAAGGCCTCGACGAACTCCTCCGTCTCGGCCGCCTGGGAGCCGTGGGCTCCGCGCAGCGTCAGCGGCAGCCCGACCACGATCCGGTCGGCCTTCTCTTCCTCGACGATCTCCGCCAGGCGGGCAAGGCCGGCCTCGCCCGCCGCCCGCTCGACGACCTCGAGGGGCCGCGCGATCGTGCCGGTCGGGTCGGAGACGGCCACGCCTGTCCGGGCCGAGCCGTAGTCGAGCGCGATCACTTTCACGCCAAGGTGGCCTTGATCCACTCCCAGGCCGAGTCGAGTGCCTCGGGCAGCTTCTCCGGATTGCGTCCACCCGCGCGGGCCATCGTGGGACGGCCTCCGCCTCCGCCGCCGACCGGCGTGGCCGCCGCCTTGACCCAGTCGACGGCGCTCATGCGCGGCTCGAGCGATGGATCGATCATCGCAACGAGACTGACCTTGTCGCCCTCGACGGCGCCAAGCACAACCGCCGCAGGCCGGCGCTGCTGCTTGAGGCGATCGGCGACGTCGAGCAGGTCGCCTGCCTTCACCACTCCGATCACGACGTTGACGCCGTCGGCAGCCTCGTCGTGTCGGAGCTCGAAGTCTTCGTCGCGCCCGGCCTGAGCCTTCCGGGCGGCCTTCCGAACCTGCTCCAGCTCCGCCCGGAGCTCGTCCACCTCGCGCGCGTGGCTGTTCAGATACGCAAACGCCTCGCCGGATGTGACCGCCTCGATCCGCCGCGTGCCTGCGCCGACGGAGGCCTCCGCCAGGATGACGAAGGGTCCGATCTCGGCCGTCCAGCGCACGTGCGTGCCGCCGCACAGCTCGCGGGAGAAGCCCGGGATCTCGATCAGGCGCACTTCGTCGCCGTACTTCTCGCCGAAGAGCATGATCGCGCCGAGCCGGCGCGCCTCGTCGATCGTCGTGAGGAATGCGCGGACGGGAAGGTTCTCGAACACCTTCTCGTTGACGATCCGCTCGACCTCGGCCCGCTCCTCGGCTGTGAGTGCCTGCGGGTGCGTGAAGTCGAAGCGGAGCTTGTCCGGCCGCACGGCCGAGCCGGCCTGGCGCACGTGCTCGCCGAGCACGTCCCGAAGCGCCTCGTGCAGGAGGTGCGTGGCCGTGTGGTTCGCCATCGCCGGGAACCGGTGGCTCCAGGGGACGACGGCCCGCACACGGTCGCCGGCGCTGAAACCCTCGCCTCGGAAGGTCAGCACCTGGTCGTCCCCGATCCGCGTCGCTTTCACGAGCTCGGCGCGGGCTCCCGTCTGCTCGTTCTCGATGAAGCCGATGTCGGAGACCTGGCCCCCGCCCTCGGGATAGAACGGCGCCTGCTCGAGCTTGGCCTGGAAGAGCCCTTCGCCGAGCGGCTCGAGCGCCGTGATCGCCGTCAAGACCTCGGTCTTCTCGTACCCGACGAACTCCGACGGCCGCCCCCCTGCGAGCTTGACGTCCACGTCGAACGCGCCCGCCGCGCGCGAGCGCTCACGCTGCTCGGCCATCAGTCGCTGGAAGCCGTCCACGTCGACGCGCAGCCCGCGCTCGGCCGCGAGCTCAGCGGTCAGCTCGAGCGGGAACCCGTAGGTGTCGTGCAGCTGGAACGCGTCCTCCCCGGCGATGTCCCCTCGCGCCGCGACCTCCTCGAACAGCCGCATCCCGCGCTCGAGCGTCTGCGCAAAGCGCTGCTCCTCGGCCTCCAATGCCTGGTGGATGTGCGATTCATGCTCGACGAGCTCCGGATAGAGCGACCCCATCTCGTCGATGACCGTGGCGGACAGGCGCGCGAGGAACGGCGTCTCGAGGCCGACGCGGGAGCCGTGCTGAACGGCGCGGCGGATCACGCGCCGCAGCACGTATCCGCGCCCCTCGTTGGACGGGCTTACGCCCTCGGCAAGGAGGAAGGTCATTGCCCGGCCGTGGTCGCCGAGCACCCTCAGCGCTGTGGTGACGGTGTCGGACTCCCCGTACCGGACGCCCGCCTCCTGCTCGGCCCACGAGATAGTCGGACGGAACACGTCCGTTTCGAAGACGGACCCCACGTCCTGTAGCAGCATCGTGCCGCGCTCGAGCCCAAGCCCGGTGTCGACGTTCTGCGTCGGGAGCGGGACGATCGAGCCGTCGTCCTTCAGGTCGTACTCCATGAAGACGAGATTCCAGAACTCGAGAAAGCGGTCGCAGTCGCAGCCGGGGGCGCATTCGGGTCTTCCGCAGCCGTGCTCCTCGCCGCGGTCGTAGTAGAGCTCGGAGTTCGCGCCGCACGGGCCGGTCTCGGCCGCCTGCCAGAAGTTCTCGGAGCGTGGCAGGGCGACGATCCGCTCGCGCGGGACGCCGATCCGCAGCCACCCCTCGATGGCGGCGCCGTCCTCGCCGAGGCCCAACTCGGGGTCGCCTGCGAAGACGGTGGGCCAGAGCAGACCGGGCTCGAAGCCCATCCGCTCGGTGACGAACTCCCACGCCAGCTCAATCGCCCCCTCCTTGAAGTAGTCGCCGAGCGAGAAGTTCCCGAGCATCTCGAGGAAGGACTCGTGGCGGATCGTGCGGCCGACGTCGTCGAGGTCGTTGTGCTTTCCGCCCGCGCGCATCACCTTCTGCACGCTCGCGAGGCGGTTCGACGGCGGTTCCTCCAGGCCGAGGAAGTACCGCCTGAGCGGCTGCATCCCGGCGATGATGAAGAGCGTCGTCGGGTCGTCCGGAGGAGGGATCACGGACGGCGGCGGCAGCCGCAGATGGCCCTTCTCCTCGAAGAAGGAGAGGAAGCCCTCCCGGAGCTCAGCCGTCGTCCGCATGCGTGCGATTGTAGGTGCGCATTCGCGGGATCCACCGTGGAACGTCCCGGAGGTAGGCAGCGTACGAGTCGCCGAAGCGGCCGCGAAGGTGCGGCTCCTCGTACGCCACGACGAACAGGTGGAAGCCGAGCCCGAGCGCCGCCGCGTAGACCAGGATCGAGCCCGCCTGGTAGAGGAGCGCCTCGCCGACCAGGATCGCGACGAGCGCGACGTACATCGGATTGCGGACGTACCGGTGCGGGCCGCTCACGACGAGCTCCTTCGGGGGATCGAAGGTGGCGGGCGTTCCGCGGGCCAGCGCGAACCCGAACGCGCAGGCGAGGTACGTGAGCGCGCCCGCCGCGACCAGAGGGATACCCACCCAGCGCGCCGCCCCGAGCTCGAGCGACCACATGTGGGAAAGAAGCCACGGCACGACTCCCGCGACCGTCCCGGGCACGGTGGCCGTGAAGATCGCGGTCTTGAGGAACGCCAAGTCCCTACGGGCTCGCGGCCCTGCGGCGCCGGACGGACTCCTCCTCGATCGCGTCCACGTTCTTCGTCAGCGTCACCCAGGCACTTCCCTCCTGCTCTCCGAGCTCGCCGAATGGTCCGACCTGGGCCTCGATCGTGTCGGCGGCGATACGGAGCCGGACGGTGATGTCCCCCGTGCCGTCATGGTGCTCGAGCAGGCTGTCGAGCGCGAGCTGCAGGTCCTCGAGGTGCTCGAAGGTGAGGTTCAGCCGCGCGCCCAGACCGCCGAGCACGAGGTGGGCGACGCCGAAGAAGGGCCTTTCCCGCGGAAGCGTCAGGACGATTTCGTCCACGTTCGGCATGTTAGGTGCCGATGATCCCCGCGCCGACAACCGCGCCGTCCTCGTACAGGACCGCCGCCTGGCCGGGGGCCACGCCGTACGCAGGGCTGTCGAGCGCGAGGCGAAAACCGCCCTCGGCTGGCTCGACACTGGACGGAACCGCAGGCGACCGGTAGCGGAGCTTCGCGTCGGCCCGCTCGACGGAGCAGAAGAGCCTCCCTCTGGCGCGCACGTCGGTGCGCGCAAGCGCTTTCCGCTCCGCGACGACGACCCGATTCTTCGTCGGATCCGTCCGGAGGACGTGCAGCGGCTTCCCTGTGGAGACGCCGATGCCGCGACGCTGGCCCGGCGTGAACCGCCAGTGGCCCTGATGGAGGCCCAGCCGGCGCCCGGACTCGTCGACGATCTCGCCCTCGTCCGAGGAGAGGCCTGCTCGCGTCAGGAAGTCGCGGTAGTCGGCCCCTGCGAGGAAGCATGCGTCCTGGCTCTCGGGGCGTCCGGCGGCCGCGAGCCCCGCACTCTCGGCCTCCGCGCGGGTTTGCGCCTTGGTCTGCTCCCCGAGGGGGAACCACACCCGGTCGAGCTCCGCCGGATCGAGGCGGGCGAGCATGTACGACTGGTCCTTGTCCGTATCCTGTGCACGCGCGAGGAGCAGCCGCCCCCGGTGGTGCACGATGCGCGCGTAGTGCCCCGTGGCCAGCCGGGCGGCGCCGGCCCTGCGGGCGAACGCCAGCAGCTCGCCGAAGCGGAAGCTGCCGTTACAGTGGATGCAGGGATTCGGCGTCTCGCCACGCGCGTAGGAGCCGACGAAGGGGTCGACAACGGCCTTCCGGAACTCCCTCCGCAGGTCGAGCGTGACGTGCGGAAGGCCGAGGGAATGGCACGTCTCGCGCGCTGCCAGGACGGCCGCGGGGGAACAGCAGGCGCGGGTGGCGTCCGGCCCTGCCGGATCCAGCCACAGGCGGAGCGTCACGCCGATCGCATCGGACCCGCCCCGCAAGAGCGCAACGGCGCTGTCGACCCCGCCGCTCATCGCCACTGCGACCCGTGCGCGTGAAGCCGGCGCCCGGAAGATCGGCCCGATCGCGCCGGCAAGCGCGTCCACGGCGAGCGTCTCACCGCCGACGGCCGCTGCCTCGAGCAGCGTCAGCCCGCGGAGCGGCGCTTCGAGACCGTCGGCATCGGCGTCGACGATTCGGTCGCCGTCGACCCTGAGCCGGACAAGCGCCCAATCCCCGTTTCGAGACGAGTCCCCCGAGACTTCGATCATGGGCTGAGGCTAGCTAAGGCCCCGCGCCCCCGGGGATGCCGGGGACGCGGGTCGCCCCACCCTGCCGATGACCTGCGCCCGATGCGAACCTGGTCAAACCAGGTGGGTGCCCTGCCGGCTTCGACATCGGTCTCGACCGGACCCGGGCTCCCTGTGCATTGGTGTTGGTTCTACATGGAGTGCGCAGGCCACGCACAGGGTCGAGCACGAAGGACCTTACATCGGTTCGGACAGCCGGCGTGTCGCCGCGTCAGCGCGCGTAGCGCCACTTGATCGGTTGCGTTCCGCTGAGCCCGAGCTTTCGCGCGAGTGCGGGGGTCAGCTCGAAGTCGCGCCCGGGCGCATACGGCCCGCGTGCGAGCACCTGGGTCAGCGCCTGACGGTCGCCGTACAGGATGTAGATCTTGCTGTCGCAGGGCAGCACGGGATGCGCGACGCCGAGGCTGGTCGGGCCGACCTCGTGCCCGCACGTCTTGTCGAGATGGGTGCGCGAGAAGCTCGGCCCGTGCGACGAGGCCAGCGCAGAGAACCAGCCCCCGCCCGGCGCCGGGATCGCTTCCGGCAGGTCGGGACCACTTGGCCGAGACCCTGTCGAACTCAGCCCTAGAGCAACGATTCCCGCGAGGAGAGCGATGCCGGCCAGCGCCATCTGCCGCTGCGCCAGCAGGGGGTTCACGGAATGGGCGCCGACTCGATCAGGTCGCCGAACGACTCGCGCACGAGCAGATCGAAGTCGACCGGAAGGGTTCCCTCGGCATTCGCATATTCACGCAGATGCATGAGCAGCAGGTTCCACTCCTGCTGGCGTTTGGGAGCGGCGTCTCTCTGCTCGCGCACTAGCCGCTCGAGATCCCAGATGTTCCACTCCTTCGGAGACTGCGGAAGGCGACGGACGGTTTCCTGCGGCCTCGCGGGAGGCGGCGGAGGGGGCGCGGGTGGTGGTGGTGGCGGCGGCGGTGGAGGAGGAGGCGCTGCCTGCACCGGGCGCTCCGGTTTCTCCGGAGGCGCCTCCTCGGGAGCTGCTTGCTCGGATGCCTTGGCTTCGGGCAGCTTCTCCTCCGCGACCGGCTCCGGCGTCTCTTCCGGTACGGGCTCGGGCTCGGGAGGAGCGGGCTCGGGCTCCACAGCGGCCGGCTCCGCCACCGGCGTGGGCTCGGGCTCCGGAGCGGCGGCGGGTTCCACAGCCGCTGCTTGCGGAGCGGGCGCCGTAGCCTCAGGGGCCGGGGCCTCTTCCGGCTTCTTCCTCCGACGCTGCCAGAACCGGCTGCGCGGAGGGAGTGGCTGGAGCGGCTCGAGCCTGTACCTCGTCTGTCTGGGAGCCGTCTCGGTCAACGAGGCAACCCGTTCCTCCTCGATCTTCGCTCCTTCGTCGACCGACGGCTTCTCCTCGGCAGGCGACTCCCCGACGGCGGGCGCTTCCTCGACGGCGGCCGCGTCGGTCACAGGCGCTTCCGGCCCGGCCGTCTCTACCGGAGGCAGGGCAGGGGCCGGCGGCACGACGGTTTCCTCCCAGCTGTCGGGCGGCTGGGCTGCCGGCGCCACCGGCGCGGCCTGGGCCGATTGCGGATGGGCTTCGGGGGGCGGCTCGGCGACGACCGGGGCGGCGGCCTGCGCCGGCCGGCGCGCGACTCGCCCGATCGGGAACGTCCACCGTTCGCGGGTAGACCCAGCCCATTCGGCGGCCGCCGTCAGCAACCAGGCACCGGCCATCACGATCACGATCCCTTCCGAGCTCAGATCCGCCACGCCGACGGCGACCGCGACGAGGACGAGGAACACCGCCTCGATCGCAAATCTTGGTCCGAGTCGCGTAGGCACCGCTACCTCGATGCCGGCTGCTGCCTAGCCCGCGCTCTGGCCGCCGGAGGGTGATGTGGGCGGCGTGCCCGACGGCCTGGTCGCCGAGGAGCGGCTTTCGGTATCGCCGGCAGCTTTCGCCGACTCTCCGCCGGGGGCGATCAAGGCCACGACCTTGTCGAGCGCAGCACCGCCGAGCCCGGCCGCCCCGAGCAGCTGCTCGGCGGCCGCCCGCGCCCGCGTGATGATCTCCGTCGCCTCGGCGCGCACCCAGGCGAGCGACTGGTCGATCTCCGTCCGGGCGGAGTTGGTCATCTCGGTTGCCTGATGGCGTGACTGCTCGAGCAGACGCGCTCCCCTTGCCTCGGCGTCCTGGGTCTGCTCCTTGGTGTCGCGCTCCGCCTTTGCCACCAGCTCCCTGGCCTCTTTGCGAGCTTCTTTCAGGATCTCGTTTCGCTCGCGCTCGTTCTCCTGAACGTGCTGCTCGATCTGCATCTCGCTCTTCTGCAGCTCTCGCTGCTTGTCGGCGATCTCGCTCTCCGCCCGCCGGATCTGGCGTGTGGCCGCATCCTGGGCGTCCTTCTCCAGCGCGTCCGCGAATTCGGCCGCGGCTCGGATCAGGTGGAGCGAGTCCATCCGCACTGCGTGACCGCTCGGCGGGGCGTCGGCGGAACGGCCGGCCGCCTGGAAGACCCGTAGCTGTGTCTGCAGCTGGGTTGCGTGACGCTGAAACGACTCGAATGCCTGGCGAACCTGCGCCTCGTCGTACCCCCCGCCCGAAGACCTCAGGTTTTCGATGCGAGGAAGGGCGGTCAGCCCACCGGCTTCCTCATGAGCTCCCGGATCCTGTGCCATCTCGTCTCACGCTCCTCTGTCGCCACGCAGTGGCTCGAAGTCAGTAGTTCGCGCCCAAGTATGACGTTTCCTACGGGACAGCGTTCGGAGGGAGGATGCGAATACCGAGCTCGGCCAGTTGCCGGTCCGGGAGCGGAGTCGGCGCGCCCGTCATCGGCTCGGAGCCGCTGGCGGCCTTGGGAAACGCGATCACCTCGCGGATGTTCGGCTCGCCGGCCAGCAACGCCAGGAAGCGGTCGAGCCCGAGCGCGAACCCGCCGTGCGGAGGGGCGCCCATCCGCATCACCTCGAGCAGAAAGCCGAACCGGGCATCGATTTCGTCCTCCGCGAGCCCGAGGACGCGGAGGACCCGCTCCTGGAGCTCGCGCTGGTGGATCCTGATCGACCCCGACCCGAGCTCCCACCCGTTCCACACGAGGTCGTAGGCCTGGCTCACGATCGCGCCGGGGTCGCGCTCGAGCAGCTCCTCGTCGCCTGGGCGCAAGCCCGTGAACGGATGGTGTGAGGAGGCCCACCGGCCCTCGTCCTCGTTCCACTCGAACAGCGGGAAATCCGTCACCCACAGGAGCTCGTCCCGGCCCTCCTCGATCAGCCCGAGCTCACGGCCCAGATGCGAGCGCAGCGCGCCGAGCACGCGCATGACGACGGCCGGCTCGCCCGCACCGAACAGCACCGTCGAGGCCGGTTCTCCGCGGAAGAGCGACAGCTCCTCCTCGGACAGGAACTTCGCGATCGGCGAGCGAACCTCCCCCTCCTCGTCGAAGACGAGATACGCGAGGCCCTTTCCACCCCACTCCTTCGCGCGCTCTTCGAGCGCCGCCAGCTCGGAGCGGGACAGCTCTTGCGGAACGGACAGAAATCGGACGGTGGCCGCGTTTGAGAACACGCCGAACTCGGAGTCCCGGGTGGCCTCGGTCGCGTCGGAGATCTCGAGGCCGAAGCGCAGGTCGGGCTTGTCCGAACCGAAGCGAGCCGCGGCCTCGTGCCAGGTCATCTGCCTGAAGGGACGCGGCGGCGGCTCGCGGCCGAGCGCTTCGAACGAGGCGCAGACGGCGCCCTCGAGCACGTCCCAGACCTCCTCCCGGGTCGGGAATGCGAGCTCGACGTCCAGCTGGCGGAACTCGAACTGGCGGTCGGCCCTCAGATCTTCGTCCCGGAAGCAGGTGGCGATCTGGTAGTAGCGGTCGAGCCCGGCGACCATCAGGATCTGCTTGAAGAGCTGCGGGGACTGCGGCAGCGCAAAGAAGCGGCCCGGTTGCAGGCGAACCGGGACGACGAAGTCGCGAGCGCCCTCGGGAGTCGCCTTCGTCATGCTGGGTGTCCAGGCGTCCACGTACCCGAGTGACTCCATGTGCCGCCGGATCGCGGAGATCACGGTCGCCCCGAGTCGGAGGTTCCGCTGCATCCGGTCGCGGCGCAGGTCGAGGTAGCGGTACCGGAGCCGGACGAGCTCGTCCACCCCCTCGTCGTCCAGCTGGAAGGGAAGCGGCTCGCTGCGGGAAAGGATTTCGAGCGAATCGACCTGGAGCTCGACCTCCCCGGTCGGGAGCGCAGGGTTCACGGCCTCCGGGGCGCGCCGGACGAGCTCTCCCTCGGCCTGGAGCACGAACTCGGCTCGAGTCGCATGCGCGGCCTCGGCGGCGTCGGGAGCCCGTTCCGGATTGACGACGAGCTGGCAGATCCCCGTGTGATCGCGAAGGTCGATGAAGACGAGCCCGCCGTGGTCTCGCCGCCGGGCAGCCCAACCCGCCAGCTTGAGCCTCTGCCCGACCTGCTCGGCTCGCGGCTCACCGCACATCAGGTCCCGCCAGCTCATACGGCGAGCGCCTCTTTCAGGTCCTCGATACCGACGGTGACGTCGTCGTGCCCCGAGCGGCGAATGGTCGCCTCGGCCGGGCCCACGATCACCGTCGTCTGCGCCCGGAGCCTGCCGGCCTGCGTCAGCTGGCCTCGGAGCGACCGGCCCGCGTAGTCCGTGTCGCAGCTTCGGCCTCCGCGCCGGAGCTCGGCCATCAGGACGCTCACGCGCGCCCTCGGCGCGTCCTCCTCGACGGCGAAGAAGACGTCGATTCCGCCGGGCTCGATGCCTGCGATTCCCTCCTCCTCTAGCTGAAGCCGAAGGCGCTCGATTCCAGCCCCGAAGCCGATCCCCGGCATCGGGGGCCCGCCGATCTCTTCGACGAGGTAGTCGTAGCGGCCCCCGCCCGCGATCGAGTCTTTCGCGCCGAGCGCCTCGCCGATGAACTCGAAGGTCGTGCGCGTGTAGTAGTCGAGCCCGCGGACGAGCGTCGGCTTGAGCCGGTAGGAGACGCCGCAGGCGTCGAGGTGCGCGCGAACCGAGCCGAAGTGCTCTTCACACTCTGAGCACAGCGACTCGCCGATCTTCGGTGCCTCCTCGAGCGCCGACGCCACTTCGGGATTCTTCGCGTCGAAGATCCGAAGGGGGCTCGTCTGACGCTTCGCGCGCGAGTCAGCGTCGAGCAGGTGGTCGTGCTCGTCGAGCCAGACCTCGAGCCGCTCGAGGTAGGCGGGCCGGCAGTTGCGGTCGCCGATCGAGTTGAGCTCGAGCGAATACCGCCGGACGCCCAGCCGCCGCAGGAACTCGTCGTAGAGCTGAAGGATCTCGGCATCGACTGCCGGATCGGAGGAGCCGATCGCCTCGACGTTGAGCTGCCAGTGCTCGCGGTAGCGGCCTTTCTGCGGCCGGTCGTAGCGGTACATCGGCGCGATCGAGTAGGCCTTGACGGGCTGCGGCTCACGGTCGAGGCCGTGCTCGACGTAGGCGCGGGCGGTCGGGGCGGTGCCCTCGGGGCGGAGTGTCAGCGAGCGCCCACCCCGGTCCTCGAACGTGTACATCTCCTTGCGCACGATGTCCGAACCCTGGCCCGAGGTGCGCTCGAAGAGGCCGGTGTCCTCGAATCCGGGCGTGATCAGGCGGCCGTATCCGTAGAGCGCACACACCTCCTCCGCGGTCCGCGTGATCAGGCTCCACGCCGGTTGCTCGGACGGGAGGACGTCGTGGGCTCCGCGCGGTGCGGTGAACTTCACGCTCGGAGCTCTGCCAGGAACGGGTTCGCGGCCAGCTCGGCGCCGAGCGTCGTCTGCGCCCCGTGCCCCGGATAGACGACCGTTTCGGGAGGGAAGCGCTCGACGAGCGACCGGATCGACTCCACGAGCGTGTCCCAGTCGGAGAACGGCAGGTCGGTGCGCCCGACCGAGCCCTCGAACAGGACGTCTCCGGAGAACAGACACCCGTCGGCGTAGTAGGCGAGGTGGCCCGGCGAGTGGCCGGGGACGCGAAGCGTCTCGAACGAGATCCCGGCGAGCTCGATCGTTTCGTCCCCGTTCAGCGCGACGTCGGCGCTGTAGGGCCGGATCGAGACGTCGGGATAGAAGTCGCGCGGCCGCTCGAGCACGTGGCGTTCGTCCTCCGACATGTAGACGGAAGCGCCCGTGCCCTCGGCGAGGTCTGCGACCCCGCCCAGGTGGTCCCAGTGACAGTGGGTGATCAGGATGCCCTCGCAGCGCGCTCCGATCCGCGCCAGCTCGAGCCGGAGCCGGGCAGCCTCGTCACCGGGATCGACGACGACGCACTCGGCGGCCCCGCGATCCGCCCGCACGAAGTAGCAGTTCTCCTGCGCGGGACCGAGAACGAAGCGATCGACGACCAGGGCCACGGACGGTTGAGTCTAGATGCTCGATGCCGCGGTAGGATCACGCCCGTGCGGAGCTGGTCCCTGAACGAGATCGACACGCCTGACGGGAGCAGATCACCGGTGGTCTTGTGCTCTGGCGAAGAGGGACGAGCGGTCCTGATCGGGCTCGAGCCCGGCCAGCAGCTCGGCGATCACCAGGTGAAGGAGAGCGCCTACCTGGTCGTCCTGGACGGGACAGCGCGCATCGAAGCGGGGGCGGAGTCCATCGAGGCGGGGCCTGGAACGCTGGTCACTTTCGAGCCCGACGAGCGGCGCTCGGTCGCGAGCACGGACGGCGCCCGCATTCTCCTGCTCCTCGCCCCCTGGCCCGGAGCCGGCCACTACCGGGCTGAAGAGAAGGCCGAGACCGGAACCTAGTCGTCCCGGCTGGGAGTCTTCGCCTTCTCTCTGGGTTTTCGCGCGGCCCGCTGCGGCTGGGCGGGTTCCTGCCCACTCTGGCGTAGGTAGCGGCGGTACATCATGCGGTCGATCAGGTAGCTGAACGGGATGAAGAGGAGCAGGAGCCACAGCGTCTCGATGACGCGCGCCTGCCACTTCAGCTTGTGCCCGAGGAGCGAGATTGCCAGGAACATGAAGGGGGCGAAGATCGCGCCTCGCTTGAGCACGCGGCGCCAGTTCGGCGGTGGGACCGCGCGGACGGCGCCTCGTGCCGGCTTCCCGCCGGCTTGCTTCGAGCTTGCCTTCGCCGGAGCGGCCTTCTTGCGCTCCTTCGGCGCGGCGCCTTCGGCCTCGGCAGGATCGACCTCGACCTCCTGGCCCTCGTCGTCGACGTAGACGTACTCGTACTCGTGCCGCCGGTCTTTCGCCCGGCGCCGCCGCTGCTTCTTCGAAGGCATGCCAGGCTAGCCTAGCGCCGTCGGGTCAGCCGCTCTCGGTCAGCGCGATCTCCATGAAGGCGGTTCCCGGAACCGGGTTGAAGCGATAGGGCTCGATCTCGACGAAGCCGAGCGAGCGGTAGAGCGCCCGGGCCTCGCTCATCTGCGCAACGGTGTCGAGACGCATGCGCGCGTATCCGGCCGTTTCGGCCGCGTCGATCGCGGCACGGGCGAGCGCACGCCCGGCGCCGGTCCGGCGGAAGCCGGGGCGGACGTAGAGCCGCTTCATCTCGCAGCAGTCCCCGCCCAGGGACCGGAGCGCCACGCACCCGACGGCCGCTGCGCCAAGCCTGGCGAGGATGAGCCTGCCGTTCGGGGGCGCATACTCTCCCGGAAGCTCGCTCAGCTCGCGTTCGAAGTCCTGAAAACCGAGGTCGAACCCAAGGGAGTCGGCGTACTGCTGGAAGAGCTCTCGTGCAGCCGCGAGGTCGGCTCCGGTGGCGGCTTCGGCGAGCTCGAGCGGCGTCATCCCCGCCAGACGATGCGGCCGCCCTGGATCACGGCGGCGATCACGTCCCCACCGAGGTGATAGGCGAGGTGGCGCCAGTCAGGAACATCGAGAAGGACACAATCGGCGGCGAAGCCGGATGCCAGGCGGCCGATCCGGTCGGCCCTCCCGAGCACGTGAGCCGCGTTGACCGTGCAGGCCACGAGCGCCTGCTCCGGGCTCATCCCGAGCTGGGTCGCCGCCAGCGAGCACGCGAGCGGGAGGCTCTCGCAGTACGCGCTCCCCGGATTGAAGTCTGTGGCGAGTGCAACGACCGCTCCTGCGTCGACGAGAGCACGTGCAGGCGGCATCGGCCGGCCCAGGAAGAGCGCGCTCGCAGGGAGCATCACGCCGACGACCTCGCTCTGAGCCAGCGCGCGTACCCCGTCCTCTCCTGTCGCCTCGAGATGGTCGACCGATCGTGCGCTGAGCTCGATCGCCAGCGGGATCGCCCCGAGCTCGGTGAACTGGTCGCCGTGCAGGCGAAGCGCGAGCCCCGCGTCACGGCACGCCGCCAGATACCGCCGTGCCTGCACAGCGTCGAACGCGTCCCGCTCGAGAAAGACGTCGGCCGCCTCCGCGAGCTTTGCCGCTTCGGGGAGCACCTCGACCAGCGCGAAGTCGAGGTAGGAATCGGCATCGTCGAATTCCGGCGGCACGGCGTGGGCGCCGAGCCAGGTCGGGACCGCTCCTTCGGACCGGATCCCGCGGAGTGACTCCAGCTCGGTCGTGCGGTCCAGGCCGTAGCCCGACTTGACCTCGGCCGTGGTCGTGCCGAAGCGCAGCATCCAGCGCCGGTGCCGTCGGACCGCTTCGCGCAGGCCCTCTTCGCCCGCCTGCCGTGTCGCCCGGACCGTCGCGAGAATCCCTCCCCCGGCTGCGTGCAGCTCCTCGTAGCTCGCGCCGGCAGCGCGCAGCGAGAACTCGTCGACACGGTCACCCGCGAAGCACGCGTGGGTGTGGCAGTCGACGAGCCCGGGGATCGCGGACTTGCCGCGGCCGTCGACCTCTTCGACGTCACCGTCGAGTGGCTGTAGATCGCGCATCCGGCCGACGGCTTGGACGGCGCCTCGGTCGCAGAGGACGTAGCCATCCTCGAGCACCTCGACCTGGCCGAGCTCGCGCCCTCGCAGGGGCGCCTCTCTCCCTGCGGGGCTGACGACCTGTGCGAGGTCTCGGATCAGCAGCCGGCGGGGAGCCGGCGCCGCCGTCATTCCGCAGGGGCCGCCGGCATGGGCGGCTCGAGCCCATGCTCGTCGGCGGCGACGCGCGCATCCTCATAGCCCGCGTCCAGGTGGCGCAGAACTCCCGTGGCGGGGTCGGTCGTCAGCACTCGCTCGAGGCGCTCTGCCATCGCGTCGGTGCCGTCGGCGACCACGACCATGCCCGCATGGATCGAGTTTCCGATGCCCACGCCGCCGCCGTGGTGCACGCTCACCCACGTCGCGCCCGCGGCGACGTTGACGAGCGCGTTGAGGATCGGCCAGTCCGCGATCGCATCCGAGCCGTCGCGCATCGCCTCGGTCTCGCGGAACGGCGAGGCGACCGAGCCCGAATCGAGATGGTCGCGGCCGATCACGACGGGCGCCTTGACCTTCCCCGAGCGGACGAGGTCGTTGATCGCGAGCCCCGCTCGAGCCCGCTCGCCGAGCCCGAGCCAGCAAATCCGCGCGGGCAGCCCCTGGAACGCCACCCGGCCGGGCGCCAGCTCGAGCCAGCCCTGCAACGCTTCGTCCTCCGGAAAGAGCTCACGCAGCGTGGTGTCGATCGCCTCGATGTCCCCTGAATCTCCCGACAGGGCCGCCCATCGGAACGGCCCGACCCCGCGGCAGAAGAGCGGCCGAATATAGGCCGGGACAAAGCCCGGGTATGTGAACGCTTCCTCGACTCCTGCCTCGCGCGCCTCCCCTCTCAGATTGTTGCCATAATCGAAAACATAGCTACCGGCTCGGACGTACTCGAGCATGCCCTCGACATGGCGGGCTATCGACGCGCTGGCGCGGCGGAGGTACTCGTCGGGGTCGGTCCCGCGAAGGCCGGCAGCCTCGTCCACAGACAGCCCCACGGGGATGTAGCCGTTGAGCGGATCGTGAGCCGCGGTCTGGTCGGTGACCAGGTCGAAATGCTCGCCGCGGGCGGCGAGCTCGGGAACGAGATCGGCCGCGTTCCCGAGCAGCCCCACCGACAGCGGCCTCCCAGCGGTCGCCGCCTCGCGCACGCGCTGGAGCGCATCCTCGAGCGATTCGGTCGCCTCGTCCAGGTAGCGCGTCTCGAGCCGGCGCTCGATCCTCGCCGGATCGGCCTCGATGCACAGAATCGCCGCGCCGGCCAACGTCGCAGCGAGCGGCTGCGCACCCCCCATCCCGCCGAGGCCGGCGGTGAGGATCGTCCTGCCGCTCAGGTCGGCCGAGCCGAAGTGCTTCTCGCCCGCGGCGGCGAACGTCTGGTAGGTGCCCTGGAGAATCCCCTGTGTTCCGATGTAGATCCAGCTCCCCGCCGTCATCTGCCCGAACATCGTCAGCCCTTTCGCCTCGAGACGCCGGAACTCGTCCCAGGTCGCCCAGCGCGGAACCAACAGCGAGTTCGCGATCAGCACGCGGGGGGCGCCGGGGTGCGTGCGGAGCACGCCGACCGGCTTACCGCTCTGGACCAGGAGGGTCTCGTCGTCCCCGAGCTCCAGCAACGTCCGGACCAGCGCGCGCAGCGCCTCGTGGTTCCGCGCCGCCTTGCCCGAACCGCCGTACACGATCAGCTCCTCGGGCCGCTCGGCGACCTCGGGATCGAGGTTGTTCAGGAGCATGCGCAGCGGCGCCTCGGTCGACCACGACCGCGCGTTCAACTCCGCCCCACGCGGAGCCCGGATGCGCGACAGATCGCCGCACAGCGCTTCGACGGTGGACTCGAGCGCGCCGGTGGCGGTCATCGCCGTTCTCGCCCCTCGATCCGCTGACGGAACTTCCACCAGCTCCAGCCCGTCGCGATCACGAAGAACGCGCAGGCCACGATCACCCCGCGAACGACACCGCCGCCGGTGGCCCACGTCACCGCAACCAGCGCCCCCGAGAGCACGCCGTAGAAGATCGCGCTGCCGAGGTACGGGCGCTTCGGCACGCGATCGAGCGGCCTCACAGGAGCTCCCCGACGTCCGCCTCGATCTGCCGCAGGGCGGATCCGTCGCGAATCGCCCCGGAGACGAGCTCGATGTCGGCGGCAAGCGAACGGTCGACTTCCAGCCGCGGCGAGAGCGAACGGACGAACGATCTGGTCGCACGGCCCCCCAAACCCGGGTGAAGCGGCGCGAGGAACTCGATCGCCTGCGCGCCGGCGAGCAGCTCGATCGCGAGCGTCCGCTCGACGTTGCCGAGCACCGTCCACGCCTTCAGCCCAGCCGCGTTTCCCATCGACACGTGGTCTTCCTGCCCCGCGCTCGTCGGGATCGAGTCGACGGATGCCGGATGGCAGAGCACCTTGTTCTCGCTGACGAGCGAGGCAGCCACGTACTGCGGGATCATGAATCCGGAGTTGAGGCCCCCGTCGCCGGTGAGGAAAGCCGGCAGGCCGTCGGAGAGGTGCGGGTTCACGAGCCGCTCGATCCGTCGCTCGGAGATGTTCGCGAGCTCGGAGACGGCCATCGCCAAGGCGTCGAGCGCGAACGCAAGCGACTGGCCGTGGAAGTTTCCGTTCGAGACGAGCAGCTCGTCGCTTACCAGGACGAGCGGGTTGTCGGTCGCCGCGTTCAGCTCGACAGAGACGGTGTACTCGACGTAGTCGAGCAGGTCGCGCGAGGCGCCGTGCACCTGAGGCGCGCAGCGGAGGGAGTAGGCGTCCTGCACCTTGTCGCACCAGCGGTGTGCCTCGATAACGGCCGAGTCCTCGAGCAGCCGAAACACGTTCTGCGCCGAGTCGATCTGGCCCTTGAGCGGCCTGAGCGCATGAATCTGCGGCATGAAGCTCGTGCGCGATCCCTGCAGCGCCTCGAGCGAGAGCGCGCAGGAGAGATCGGCGATCTTCGCCAGACGCCGGGCACGCACGAGCCCCAGCGCGCCGTAAGCGGCCATGAACTGAGTGCCGTTGATCAATGAAAGGCCTTCCTTCGCCTCGAGATGGATCGGCTGGAGGCCGAGGCGCTCGAGCGCCTCCGCTCCCGCGAGCCGGTCGCCGTCCACGTACGCCTCTCCCTCTCCGATCAGGGGCAGCGCGAGATGGGCGAGCGGAGCGAGGTCTCCCGAGGCACCGACCGAGCCCCGGCTGGGCACGTACGGCACCACTCCGCGGTTGAGGCACTCCACGAGTAGCTCGACGGTCTCGATCCGCGCGCCCGAGTGCCCGCTCGCGAGCGCGTTCGCACGCAAGAGCATCGCCGCACGGACGATCTCGTCCGGATACGGCTCCCCCACTCCGCACGCGTGACTGCGGAGCAGCCGGAGCTGCAGCTCCTCCGTGTGCGCTTCCGGAATCGCAATCGAGTGAAAGCGACCGAAGCCTGTGTTGACGCCGTAGGTGTGCTCCCGGAGGCCGTACACCACTCGCTCGACGAGCTCCCGGGCGACCTGCATCTTCTCCCGGGCGGCGTCGCCGAGCGCGATCGGCGCCCGCTCGACTGCTACCCGCCAGACGTCCTCGACGACGAGGTCCTCGCCCGTGAGGACGCGCGTCTCGATCATACGGCGAGTCTACCCCTGCCTAGTCCTCGAGCAGTCGAAGCTCGAGCACCCGCGACGGCTCGAACCCCTCGATCCTGAGCGCCGCGCCTGCCGCGGCAGCGGCAGCGGCGGCGGGCATCAGCCCGACGAGCTCCGAGCTGACGACCTCGGCGCCGCGGGCGGCGGCCTCCCGCTCGATCCGGGCGAGGATCTTGTGGAGAGCCGCGGCCTCGTAGTCCTCCACGTTCATGCTCACCTGGACGAGGCCGGCCCGAGGAAGGTCGAGGCCGAGCGCCCTGACTCCCGGAAAACCGCCGTCCTTCTCGCGGACGGCGCTTGCGATCTCGCGCGCGACGTCGAGCCCTCCGCGCAGGTTGACGTTGAACGCGATCAGCGGCCGCCGCGCCCCGACGACCACCGCGCCGGCGGACTGGTCGAGCCGACGCGGGCCGAAGTCGGGCGCGAGCTCACCGGCGTCGATCCTGCGCTGGAGCTCTTCCGGGCCTCCGTGGCGGAAGAACGCGGGCCCCCGCCCCGGCGCCAGTTCTCCGTAAAGGAAGACAGGAAGACCGAGCTCGCCGCCGATCCGCTCTGCCACTGCGAGGGCCGCCGCCTTCGCTCGCGCCATCTCCTCCGGGACAAGGGGAACGAGCGGAACGATGTCGGCCGCTCCGATGCGCGGGTGCGCACCTTCGTGGTCCCGCAGGTCAATCCGCTCGCGCGCGCATGCGATCCCGGAAAGAAGCGAATCGGCGAGCTCGTTCTCGTCGCCCACGAGCGTGAAGACGGACCGGTTGTGATCCGGGTCCGAATGGACGTCGAGCAGCCGGGCCCGAGAGGAAAGCGCCCCCGCGAGGGCGTCGATCGTCTCCCGCCGCCGCCCCTCCGAGAAATTGGGCACCGACTCGAGCGGAAGCACGAACGTAGTCTAGGAACCGGTGAAGGCCTACTACCACGCACGCGCCCTCGAGTACGACGACTGTTGGCTCGGGCGCGGCGGATTCGCCGACCGCGACCGCCCCGACTGGAAGGAGGAGCTCGACGAGCTGAGACTCGTCGTCGAGTCGCTGCCGCCCGTCCGCACCCTCGACGTGGCCTGCGGCACCGGCTTCCTCACCCGCCACCTGCAGGGCGACATCGTCGGGCTGGATCAAAGCGAGACGATGCTGGAGATCGCCCGTGGGCAAGCGCCCGAAGCCACCTTCGTCCACGGTGACGCCCTCTCGCTTCCGTTCCAGGACGGTGAGTTCGACCGCCTGTTCACGAGCTACTTCTACTGTCATCTCGAGGAGCCCGAGCGGGTGCGCTTTCTCGCCGAGGCGAGGCGCGTTGCGGACGAGCTCGTCATCGTGGGCACGCGCTGGCGAGAAGGCGAGGAGCTCACGCGAACAGAGGAACGTGTTCTGAGCGACGGCTCCCGCTGGGAGGTCTTCAAGCGCGTGTTCGTGCCCGAGGACCTTCTCGCAGAGCTCGGCGGCGGAGAAGTGATCCACGAGGGGAAGCGCCACTTCCTCGTCGTTCGCTCTCCGTGACGCGGCGACGCTCGAGCTACCGCTCGCTCGCCTCGCTGCAGCGCGATAACGGTCGCTGCCGCGCGTGTGTCGAGGCCGGCTACCCGCTCGAGTCGCTTCCGGTGCTCGAGGGACATGCGGGCCAGCGCGCCTACATGCTCGGCCAGGCGCCTGGGGTGCTCGAAGGCCAGGAGCGTCGCCCGTGGCGTGGCCGCGCCGGACAGACGCTGCGCCGCTGGCTCGCGATGGACGAGGACGAGTTCTACGGCACGTTCTACTGCGCCTCGGTCACGCGCTGCTACCCAGGGAAGCCGCCCTCGGGTCGCGGCGACCGCACCCCAACTCCGCGCGAGCAGGAGCTGTGCTCGTTCTGGCGCGACTGGGAGCTGCGGCTGCTGAGACCCCGCATGATCGTCCCTGTTGGCGGCCTGGCGATCCGCCATCTTCTGGGCGCCCGGAAGCTCGTCGAGTGCGTGGGCTGCCGTTTCGAACTGGAAGGGACCGCGATCGTCCCGCTTCCGCACCCGTCGGGAGCAAGCTCGTGGTTGAACTCGCCGGAGAACCGGGCACTCGTCTCCAGGTCGGTCGAGTTGATCCGGGCCGAGCTACGCGACCGCGTATAGGCGCCACTCGCCCGGCACGCCCTTGAGCTCGGCAGCGCCGCGGTCCTCGAACTGGAGTCCTGAACCGGCGACCAGGTCCTTGACCGTGCTCGTGATGAGTACTTCTCCCGCGCCGGCCTCTGAGGCGACGCGGGCGCCGACGTTGACGGCAATGCCTCCGAGCTTGTCGCCGACAACCTCGCACTCGCCGGTGTGCAGTCCGGCCCGCACCTCGAGACCGAGCTCCCGCACGCTGTCGCCGACGGCGCGCGCGCAGCGGATCGCCCGGATCGGGCCGTCGAAGGACGCGAAGAAGCCGTCGCCGGCCGTGTCGAGCTCGCGGCCTCGAAATCGGTCGAGCTGCCTCCGAACGACGCTGTGGTGCCTCGGGGATCCGCTCGGTGATCCATGTCGCTTCATCCCGGGTGAAGTCCCGGTACATCACAAGCGTCGGCACGCGGATCGCCGGGAGAACGTCCCGGATGTCGACGTCCATCGCCATCCGCAGCACCGCCACCGCTGCGCCCGGGCTTGCGCCCATCCGCATGGCGCTCAGGAACCAGTTCTGGAAGTCGGTGTCGTCGGCCCGGCTCGGGGCGCTCACGCGCAGGATGCCGACTTGGAAGGCCGGGTCGCCCCAACGTGTCCGTGTCTCATCGAGTTGCTCGCGCCATGCGGCCTCGGTCTGCGCGAACGGGTAGTCAGGCGCCCATACTCCCTTTATCGGGCCCTCGCCGACGATGCGGTACGCGATCGAGACGTTGCCGCTCTCCGCGTAGCGGATGTCAAGCGGCGACGGCATACAGCCTCCACTCGCCCGGCACGCCCTTCAACTCGGCGGAGCCACGGTCCTCGAAGACGAGCCCCGAGCCCGCGACGAGGTCCTTGACCGTCTGCGAGACGAGCACCTCGCCCGGCGCTGCCCGTGACGCGACGCGGGCTCCGATCGAAACCGCGATGCCCGCGACCTTGTTGTCGAGCAGCTCGCACTCGCCCGTGTGCAGTCCGGCCCGCAAGTCGAGGCCGAGCTCCGAGAGCGACTCCCGAATCGCACAGGCGCAGCGGATCGCGCGGGCCGGGCCGTCGAAGCGCGCGAAGAACCCGTCGCCTGCCGTGTCGAGCTCGATGCCGCGGAAGCGCCCGAGCTGCTGCCGAATCCGGTTGTGATGCTGGTCGAGCACCGCGCGCCAAGCGCGATCGCCGAGCTCGGCGGCCTTCGCGGTCGAGCCGACGATATCGGTGAAGAGCACCGTCGCCAGCACCCGGTCGGGCTCTGCCGCCTCTGCCGACTGCTGCTCCCATGCCTCGGCCAGGAAACCCTCGACCGCCTCGACCGCGGGTTCGGAGCTGCCAACGAAGATTGCATGGTCGACGCCCGGCACCTCGACGTGGCGCGCGCCGGTGATGTGCTCGGCAAGGTGGCGTGAGCTCTTGACGCTGGACGGGTGCTCGTCTCTCCGGTTGAGGACGAGGGTCGGGACACGGATCGCAGGGAGAGCATGTCGGACGTCGATCTGCCTGTTCATCTGCGTGAGCGCGGCCACCGCACCAGGGCTGGCGCTCTGCCGGATCATGGTCGCGAGCGCACGCTGATCGTCCTCGGATGCACTGGGCGCAAGGTTTTTCGCCCTCTGCAAGGCGTGTGCGCGCGTTCCCCAGTCCCGTAGGTCCTCGGCCTCCTCGTCGTAGTCCTCCTCGCGGGCTCCCCACGAGTAGTCGGGAGCCCAGAGCTCGCGGGCGAAAGCACCTATGAGTAAGAGAGCCCAGGTTCGATCCGGGTACGTGGCGGCGAACAGGATGGCCATTGCCCCGCCTTCGGAGACACCCGCGATCGCGGCGCGCTCGGATCCCGCGGCATCCATCACCGCCCGGACGTCGTCCATCCGCGTCTCCAGCGTCGGAGCGCCGGCGACGCGGTCGGACATGCCGGTGCCGCGCTTGTCGAAGAGGATCAGCCTCGAGAACGACCCCAGTCGGCGGTAGAAGGCGGCAAGGGGCGGCACTTCCCAGCCGAGCTCCACGTTCGAGACGAATCCAGGGACGTGAACGAGGTCGAACGGCCCGTCGCCGACAACCTGGTACGCGATCGAGACGTCGCCGCTGCGCGCATAGCGGGTTTCCGGAATGTCCATGCTCCAATTGTCTTCGCTCGGCCGGGATTGAGCAAGGAAGCCCGCGGCTAGACTCGACGCCGGGAATCTCAGTGGACGCTGCACCGGCCGCATACCGCGAGACGTTCGCCCGGCTACTCCGGTTCCTGCGCCCCTACAAGCTCTCGCTCGGCGTCTCGGTCCTCCTTGCCGCAGCCTCCCAGGGCGCCCAGATCGCGATGATCGTGATCACGGGGGCGGTGATCGACAAGGTGAAGTCGCACGACCACCACGGCGTGTGGATGTTCATCGGGCTGATCGCGGGCATCGGCCTGGCCAAGGCGCTGTTCATGGTCGGGCGCCGCTTCATCTCGGGCCGGCAGGCGCTCGGAGTCGAGTACGACATGCGCAACCGCCTCTACGCCCACCTCCTGCGGCTCTCATTCGGTTTCTACGACCGTCACCAGACGGGTCAGCTCATGTCCCGTGCGACGGTCGACCTCCAGTCGGTCCGCTTCTTCCTCGGCTACGGGCTGATCTTCTTCTTCCAGCACATGATCACGCTCGTGGGGGTCACGGCGGTCATGTTCTGGTACGACTGGCGGCTCGCCCTGATCGCGCTCGCGATCACGCCCGTCCTGGTGGGGCTCGCCTACCGCTACAGCCACATCTCGCACCCGCTGCTCCGCGACGTCCAGCAGAAGCTGGCCGACGTCGCAACCGTCGCCGAGGAGAACATCGTCGGCGTCCACGTCGTCAAATCGTTCGCGCAGGAGCACTCGGAGCAGGCGAAGTTCGAGCGGCGCTCAGAGGCGGTCTTCAGACAGAGCGTCGCCGCGAACCGCCAGCGCGCGTACTACGTGCCGCTGATCTCGTTCATCCCGCTCGTCGCCCAGGCGGCCGTGCTCCTGATCGGCGGCCGCATGGTCGTCCACGGGCAGATGCCGCTCGGCCAGTTCATCGCCTTCAACCTGATGCTGACGATGCTCGTGATGCCGCTGCGGATGCTCGGGATGTGGATCGGGCAGGCGCAACGGGCGACAGCGTCCGGCGAGCGCATCTTCCAGGTGATGGACGAGCCGGAGGAGGTCAAGGACAGGCCGGACGCCGTCGAGTTGCCGCCGGGGAAAGGGCTCGTTTGCTTCGAGGACGTCTCTTTCGCCTACGTGCCGGGCCGCCCGGTGCTCGAGGAGATCGAGCTCGGGATCGAGGCCGGAAGGACGGTCGCGCTGATCGGCCACACCGGCTCGGGCAAGACGACGCTCGCCTCGCTCGTCCCGCGCTTCTACGACGTGTCCGAAGGCCGCGTGACGATCGACGGCGCCGACGTCCGCGACATCACGCTCGCGTCGCTTCGGAGCTCGATCGGCGTGATCTCGCAGGACCCGTTCCTGTTCTCGGCGACGGTCCGGGAGAACATCGCCTTCGGGGCGCCCACTGCGACGGACGAGGACGTCGAGCACGCGGCGCGGCTTGCCCAGGCGCACGAGTTCGTCGATCGGCTACCGAACGGTTACGAGACGGTGATCGGCGAGCGCGGGATCACGCTCTCGGGCGGCCAGCGGCAGCGGATCGCGATCGCCCGCGCGCTGATCGTCGACCCGCGCATCCTGATTCTCGACGACGCGACCGCATCCGTCGACGCGACGACCGAGGCGCACATCCGGCTGGGGCTGCGCGAGGCGATGAAGGACCGGACGACGATCATCATCGCCCACCGGCTCTCCACGATCGCGCTCGCCGACGAGATGGTCGTGCTCGAGCGGGGCCGGATAGGCGCGCGGGGCACGCACGACGAGCTGATCGACACGAGCCCCGTCTACCACGAGATCTACGAACACGGCCTGCTCGAGCACGAGCTGATCGAAGAAGTGGAGGCCGCGGCGTCATGAGGGTCTGGCAGCCCGGATCGCACATGACGCGGCAGCGGGGCGCCGAGGTCGACGACTGGTCGTGGCGCCAGACCGTTCGCCGCGTCTCGACGCTGGCGAAGCTCACCGCGCCGTACAAGCTCCGCACGACGCTTGCGCTCGGGTCGCTGCTCGCCGCGACCGCAACCAGCCTGGCGCCGCCCTACCTCGCCAAGGTCGCCGTCGACCGCGGCATCCGGCACCACCACCTGCACACGCTGCTGATCGTCGTCATCGCCTTCGTGGCGGCGGGGATCCTCAACTGGCTCGCCGCCTACGCGCAGACGTACTTCACCGGCTGGACGGGAGAGCGGATCCTGGCCGACCTCCGGAATCTCCTCTTCCGGCACCTGCAGCGCCTCTCGCTCGGGTTCTACGAGCGCAACCGCGCCGGCGTGATCATCAGCCGGCTCACGAACGACGTCGAGGCGATCGACCAGCTCGTCACCGACGGCGTCACGAGCCTCGTCCAGAGCACGCTCACGCTGATCGGGACGGCGGTGATCCTGTTCCTGCTCGACTGGCGGCTTGCGCTCGCGACCTGCGCCGTGCTGCCGCTGATGAGCATCGCCACCGCGATCTTCCGCATTCGCGCCACACGCGCCTACAACTCGGTGCGAGTCAAGCTCGGGACGGTGACGGCGACGCTCGCGGAGGACATCGCGGGGATGCGCGTCGTCCAGTCGTTCACGCGCGAACTCGCGCAGCAGCGGAACTTCCAGAAGGTCAACGACGAGTACCGGGCCGCGAACCAGCAGACCGTCGTCCTGAACGGGGTCTACTTCCCGTTCGTCGACTTCCTTTCCTCGATCGCGATCGCAATCGTCCTCGGGTACGGCAGTTACCTGTACTTCGGCCACTCGCTCTCGATCGGGACGCTGTTCGCCTTCATGCTCTACGTGTCGAACTTCTTCGACCCGGTCCAGCAGCTCTCGCAGCTCTACAACACGTTCCTGTCGGCGGTGGCGGCGCTGGACAAGATCATGGACGTGATGGACGAGGAGCCCGAGGTGCGCGACCTAGCGGGGGCGCGGGAGCTGCCGCCGATCGAGGGCCACGTGCGGTTCGAGACCGTGCGGTTCGGTTACGGCGACGAGGGGCCGGAGGTGCTGCACGGGATCGACCTCGACGTGCCTGCCGGCACGACGGTCGCGCTCGTCGGGCACACGGGAGCGGGCAAGTCCACGATCGCGAAGCTGCTCGCGCGCTTCTACGACCCGCGCGAGGGGGCGATCACGATCGACGGCATCGACCTCCGCGACGTCACCCAGGAGTCGCTGCGGCGACAGCTCGGGATCGTCCCGCAAGAGGGGTTCCTGTTCGCCGGAACGGTCCGGGACAACATCTCCTTCGCCAAGTTCGACGCGTCGCCGACCGAGGTCGTGGCGGCAGCGCAGACCGTCGGCGCGCACGAGTTCATCATGCGGCTCGAGAACGGCTACGAGACGGAGGTGCAGGAACGCGGCTCACGGCTCTCTCTGGGTCAGCGGCAGCTCGTCGCGTTCTCCCGGGCGCTGCTTGCCGATCCGCGCATCCTGATCCTCGACGAGGCGACGTCCTCCGTGGACATCGGCACGGAGCGCAAGATCGAGCAGGCGCTGCGCGAGCTCTTGTCCGGCCGCACCGCGTTCGTGATCGCGCACCGACTCTCGACGATCCGGAACGCCGACCGGATCGTGGTGCTCGAGCATGGCCAGATCGTCGAACAGGGCACGCACGACGAGCTGATGGCGCGCCGCGGCCTGTACCTGTCGCTGTACGGCGACTGGGCCGCCGAGGTCGCCTAAGCCCCGGGGCCGCGTGCTAAAGTAGCCACCAAGGTGGTCACTTAAAGATGGCTGAGATCGGGATCAAGAATCTGAAGAGCAGCGCGTCACGCGTCATCGACGAGGTCTCGGCCGGCAAGAGCTACGTCGTCACGAAGCGCGGACGTCCGGCGGCGGTGATCGTCCCGATCGATGAGGCCGAGGATCTCGTTCTCGCGAACGCGGAGGAGTACGTGACGATGCGCCGCCGCGCGCGCGAGGCGTACGCGAAGGGGCGTACGCGCCGGCTCTCGGAGCTCGGCTGAACGAGCGGTACGAGGTCCAGCTCGCGCCCGCCGCCGAGCGCGCATACGAGAAGCTGTCTTCGACGATTCGAACGCGTCTGCGAAAGAGCCTCGAGCGGCTCGCGGTCGACGTCGCCCAACCGGGACGAATCGGCGGCAAGCGGGTGAAGACGATTCGGGGTGCGGCCGACTCGTTCCATCGGCTCCGTGTCGGGGACTACCGCGTGATGTTCGACGTGATCGACGACGATCGCGTCGTCTTGGTCCTCGGCATCGTCCACCGCGGCGACCTCGAACGCTGGCTCCGCTCGCGCTGACCGCTCAGGCCGTCCTCGACGTCAGCGCCGCAAGCCGGTCGCGCACCTGCGCGGCCATGGCGACGTTGCGCTTGCGCTCGTAGCGCTCGAGCGCCTGCTCGAGCGCGGCGGCCGCCTCGTCGCTTCGGCCGGCGGCGTTTAGCACTCGGCCAGGTCGCAGCGCGCGTCTCCCTGGTAGTTGAGCCCGTCCGTCCGGTCGATCAGCTGCAGCGCTTCGCGGGCGAACGCCTCCGCCTCGGCGTGGCCGCCGCGCCTCGCGTGAACGAGCGCCTGAACCTGCCGCCAGCCCGCCTGTCCCAACACGTTCTGTGGAACGTCGAGCTCCCGCCCGAGCTGCGCACACCGCTCGGCCTCGGAGAGGTAGAAGCGCTGACCCGGCTCCTCGAGCAAGTCGCACAATGGGCGGAGGTAGCCGACGGCGGCCTCATGATTGCCTGCAAGCGTCGCGATTTCCGCCGGTATCCACTCGACCCAGTAAGCGCCCGACAGTTCGCGCAGCCACTCTCTCGCCTTCTCCGCGATTGGCCGCGCCTCCTCGAAGCGGCCGAGCATCGCGAGCAGCCAGGCGCGCACCAGCACCGCCTTGGGGTGCGGGTTCTCGGGAAGGAGCGCGTCGAGCGTTTGCAGCGCCTCGTCCGCCGGCCGCGAGCCGGAGGCGAGCGCCAGCTCGTGGAACAGGCCCACGGAGGGTTGTCCGGCGAGCCGAGCGTGCCGGAGTGCCTGTTCGGCTGCCTCTGCCCAGTCGTCCCAGCGGCCGCGGAAGTTGGCGACCCCGAAGCCGAGCGCCGACCAGACGTGGACCAGGCCGGCATGATCGCCGGCCTGCTCGAGCAGCGGTAGTGCTTTTCGCGCGAGCGTCTCCAGCTCGTCGACGTCGGGATCGGGCGCAAACCACGAGCGGTGGAACGCCTCACCCACACGAGCGAGCGCCTCGCCTGTCTCGTCCCCGGCGGCGCGTGCCCGCTCGGCGGCGGTGTTGGCGATTGCCGCGGCTTCCTGACCGTCTTCCCAGAGCGCTCTCGCGAGGTCGAGCTCGAGTGTGACGTCCAGCCGCGAGGGCCGCGTCAGCTCGAGCGCCCGTTCGAGCAGGACGGCGGCGGCCCGATCGTCGCCGCGCCAGAGCGCGCGCCGGCCGGCGGCCGCCAGCCGGTCGCTCGCCCGCTCCGCCAGCCGATGATCCGGCTGCCCGAGCTCGGCCTTGTAGCGAGCGGCCTGCTCGAGGTGGTAGCCGAGGACCTCGTCCAGCTCGACGAGATCAGTCCCTCGCACCTCTAGCCAGGCGCCGAAGCGCTCGTGCAGGTCGGCCCGGGTCGACTTCGGGAGGGCATCGTAGGCGGCGTCGCGGATCAGCACGTGGCGGAAGCCGAAGGCATCCTCGGCAGGAAGCAGCGGCTTATCGGGGCGGATCAGCTCCTGACGCACGAGCGCTGCCAGCCGCGGCGTCACCTGGGTGTCATCAGGGGCGAGCGCCTGCACCGCGCCGCGGTGGAAGATCTCGCCCTCGACCGCGCCGCGTTCGAGCACGCGGCGCTCGGAGGCCTCGAGCTGGTCGAGGCGTGCGGCGAGGAGCGCTCTCAGCGTGGGCGGAACGGCGACGTCGCCCTGCGCCTCGCGCGCCATCGCCACCATCTCGGTCACGAACAGGGGGTTGCCGCCCGAGGCGCGGGTGATCTTCTTGCGGAGATCGGGTGAGAGCATCTCGGGGATCAACTCCTCGACCTGCTGCTTAGCAAGTGGCTCGAGCCGGAGCGTCACCGGCCATTGCGGCCGGCGCTCGGCGAGCTCGGGGCGGGCGAGGCAGAGCAGCAGGATCGGCGCCCCGGTCGAGAGCAGAGCGAGATGCTCGATGAGGTCGAGGAAGGTCTCCTCTGCCCAATGGAGGTCGTCGAAGAGGCAGACGAGCGGGGCCTGTCCCTCGAGCAGCTTGCGGAAGGCCCAGGCAATCTCCTCGGCCGAGGTTCCCTCATCCGTCTCGCCGAGCAGGGAGCGGATGGAGGCTGCCGCGGAGGGATCGGAGGGACGCGCATCCAGCTGCTTGATCACCTCCACCACCGGCCAGTACGTGATCCCCTCCCCGTAGGAGAGGCAGCGGCCGCGGACGACGCGTGCGTCGATTCCTGACAGGAACTCGGCCGCAAGCCGCGACTTGCCGACTCCCGCATCGCCGACCAGGGTCATGAGCTCGCAGCGTTGCTCTCCGAGGACGCGTTGCCAGGCTTCATCAAGCGTCTCGAACTCGCGCGCCCTTCCGACGAAGAGGGCCTCGTGCGGGCGCTCAGGCGCTTCGTGGACAGAGAGGAGGCGATAGGCGGGAACGGGCTCGGACTTGCCTTTGAGGTCGAGCGGATCGACCGGTTCGGCCTCGACGGCGTCGCGTACAAGCGCAAGCGTTGGCTCGCCGAGCAGGATCTCACCGGGCTGGGCCGCCTGCTCGAGCCGCGCCGCGACGTTGACGGCATCGCCGGTCGCAAGGCGCTCCTCGGTTCCGGTCACGACCTCGCCGGTGTTGAGCCCGATCCGTGCCTCGACGCCGAGCTCCGGAAGCGCGTCACTCATCTCGACCGCAGCGCGCACCGCTCGCAGCGCGTCGTCCTCGTGCGCGACCGGGACGCCGAAGACCGCCATCACGGCATCGCCGATGAACTTCTCCACCGTTCCGCCGTGCGACTCGACGATTCCTTTCATCCGCTCGAAGTAGCGGGCAAGCAGGGCGCGTAACGCCTCCGGGTCGGTCGACTCGCCGAGCGCGGTCGAGCCGGTCACGTCGCAGAAGAGCACCGTGACGATCTTGCGTTGCCCGCGGAGGGACGCTGCGGCGGCGAGCGGCGCGGCGCACTCGGGGCAGAACTTGAAGGCGGCCTCAGACTCGAAGCCGCAGCTCGTGCAGGTCGGCACCAGCCAAGTCTAGGGCGTCAAGCGATCGATATCGCGCGGGAACAGCGCAGCCTCCCGCACGTTCTCCAGGCCGAGCAGCTTCATGGTCAGCCGTTCGAGCCCGAGCGCGAGGCCGCTGTGCGGCGGGACGCCGTGCCGATGAAGCATCAGGAAGTGCTCGAAGGCGGCCGGGTCGAGCCCGAAGCGACGCAGCTTCGCGACCTGCTCTTCGAAGGAGTGGATCCGCTGTCCCCCCGTGGTCACCTCGAGCCCGCGCAGCAGCAGGTCGAAGCTCCTGGTCTTGCCGGTGTCGTCCGGATCGTCCATCGCGTAGAAGGGCCGTTTCGCTTCCGGGTAGTGCGTCACGAAGAGAAAATCGCTGCCGAGGTCTTCGAGCGCCCACCGGCTTACGGCCTCCTCCGAGGTCGTCGCGGCTAACGGTGCGGCCCAGCCTACGCTCCGCAACCTCCGCCGCCTCTTCTCGGCGCGGAAGACCGGGGAACCCCTCCGCCGAGTCCGCGACGGCCTGCAGCACCTCTTCCCGGTCACGGACGAGGACGAAGACGACGACGCCGACGTCTCGGATGCGGTGAATCGCCCCCTGCACGGTGACCGTCTCGCCGGCGTGCTCGGGCAGCCGGCGGCTCGTCACGATGCGCTCGTCCAGCTCGGGCGAGATGCGTTCGGCCGACATCTTCCAGTAGGCTCGCCGGCATGGTCGGCGACGTCCTCGACAAGGCGTTCACCCTCTACAAGGCTCACTGGAAGCACCTGATGGGTGTTGCGCTCGCCTTCTACCTCGTCGTCGGCACCCTGACACTCGTCCTGACGATTCTCTTCGGCTCATACGGTGCGCTCGCCGGAAGTTTCGTCTTCCTCGTCGGCATCTTCTGGCTCACCGGAGCGCTTGTCGAGGCCGTCGCCGACATCCGCGACGGGCGCGCCGACCTGACTCTGACCGAGACCTTCGCACGCGTCGGGCCGCGCGTTCTCCCGCTTCTCGGAGCCTCTATTCTCGCCGGTCTCGGAATCACATTGGGCCTCATCCTGCTCGTCGTCCCGGGGCTGATCCTGCTCACTTGGTGGAGCCTGATCACCGCCACGATCGTGCTCGAGGATAAGGGCGTCTTCGAGTCCTTCGGGCGCAGCCGAGAGCTCGTGCGCGGGAACGGCTGGAGCGCGTTCGGGGTGGTTATCCTCACCTTGCTCCTGACCTCGGTGGTCTCGAACGTCATCAGCGCGCTGTTCATCCCGCTCCCCAATTACGCCCGCTCCTATGTCGGAACCGTGGTCGGGGGCAGCGTGACTGCGCCTTTCCAGGCACTCGCGCTGACGGTGATGTACTTCAGGCTCTCGGGGGCGAGCGCCGGACCCGCCGCCGTTGCCCAGCCCGAGCCTCGCTAGAATCGGCACCCCCGTTGCGGGGTCGTCTAATGGTAGGACGCCCGGCTCTGGACCGGGTAGTCTAGGTTCGAATCCTAGCCCCGCAGCCTCTAAAAGCCCTGTAAAACAGGACTTTTTCCAGCTTACGAACTCTTTACCTCGTTCCGGTTTGGCTCGACGGGCAGGGCTCGAGGGCCGGGAGGGCTTTCCTCTGAGCCCGAAGTGCGCTTTGATCTCGTTCGTGGCTCTTGCCTCACTCTCGGACGCCGAGCTCGTCGCCCGCTGCCGAGCGGGCGAAGACGAAGCGTGGAGCGAGCTCGTCACCCGCTTTTCCCGCTACGTGTACGGAATCGCAATCCAGGCGTTCCGGCTTTCCGAGCACGACGCGGAGGACGTCTTCCAGGACTGCTTCGCGCGCGTGTACGAGCACCTCGACAGGTTGCGCGACGACTCTGCCTTCCGACCCTGGATCGGACAGCTCACGCGGCGTCTGTGCATCGACAAGCTGCGCGGCTCGTCACGCGAGCTGCCGACCGCCGAGGAGGATCTCCCGGCCGGCGCCGACGACACGATCGGCGCCCTCGACGACGCGATGGCTATCCACGAAGCACTTGCCGCCCTCTCGGGCGACTGCCGCGAGATCCTCGATCGCTTCTTCGCCCAGGATCAGAGCTATCGCACGATCGGCGACGCGCTCGAGCTCCCCACGGGAACGATCGCGAGCCGGATCTCCCGCTGCCTGAAGAAGCTCCGCGAGCAGCTTCAGGGGAAGAAAACGACAGGGTCGTCCGTCTAGAGTGCGATGACCCACGCGGCGGACAGAGGAGAAGGGATGGCCGGCTACGACGAGGAACGGCTTGCCGAGCTGCTGAGGAGTCTTCCTCCGGCCCCCGAAGCGTGGGTCAAAGCAGCGCAGGAGCTGCCGAGGGCCAGGGGCGAGCTCGACGAGATCGTGGCCCGCGCGGAGGCCGACCTCGAGTTCAGGACGGCGCTGATCGCCGATCTCGAATCGGCTCTTGCAGCCGAGGGTTACGAGCCGGACGAACGGGCTCTTGGGCGGCTGCGCGAGCGGTTCGCCTCGTAGAATCGCCTCCTGCCAACTGACGATCCTCTCGAGCTGCGGGTCGGGGAGCTGCTCGATCGGCTCGCCTCCGACTCGCGCATCCCGGGAGGCGGCTCTGTAGCAGCCCTCGTCGTCGCGATGGCGACCGGTCTGCTGGCGATGGCGGCGCGGGCTTCCCGCGACGGCTGGTCGGACGCTGCCGGAGCGATCGCACAGGCCGAATCGTTGCGGCGGCGGGTGACGCCGCTCGCGCAGGAGGATGCGCGCGCCTACGAGGCCGCACTTGCTGCGATGACCTCTCCGCCGGGCGCGAATGCCGAGGAGCGGGACGCGGCGATCGCCGACGCGCTCTCGCGTGCCGCCGACGTGCCGCTCGAGATCGCCGAGGCGGCCGCAGATGCAGCGGCTCTGGCGGCGACGGTGGCCGAACGGGGAGACGAGAGCGTCCGCGGGGACGCGGCGGCGGCGGCGGTGCTGTCGGCAGCGGCGGCCCAGGCAGCCGCGAATCTTGTTGCGATCAACCTCACCTCGACGTCGGAAGACCGCCGCGTCCGCCGCGCCCGGCGGCTTGCCGAGGAGGCGGTCGACTCTGCGCGGTGGACGCTCGACCTCGAGCGCTAACTACTTGCGCGGTGCCGGAGGTCGTGCGGCAGGACTGCCGACGCCGCCGAGGCAGCGGCGCGCCCGTCGGTCACGGCGTCTTCCGGCGGAGGTTGAATGTCTCCTCGAGAGCGCGGGCGCGCTCGGGGCCGATGCCGGGGACGGTGAGCCACTCGGCCGGGCCGGCGGCGACGACGGCCGCCACGCTTCCGAAGCGCTCGAGCAGGGCGCGCGCCGAGGACGTCGAGATACCCGGGATCGAGGCGAGGAGCGCCTCGGCCGTCTCCTCGCCCGGCTTCGGCCGGGGCCGCTGCGCGTAGGCGGGGCGCTCCGCTGCGGGCTCGAACTCCTGGCAGCGGACCGCGAGGCGGTGGATCCAGAGTGCCGAGTCGCGTTGGTAGCCGCTGCGGAGGAGGGCGATCCCCTGGTCGATCACGGCCAGGCAGACGCCGCGGACGGCGTTGTGGTGGAGCGGGCCACGGTCGATGTCGCTGCGACGCCTCGGTGCCGGATCGCGCGAACGACGACTCCGCTCGGCTCGATGGTGTAGACGACGCGGTAGTTGCCCACACGGGCCGACCAAAGCCCCTCCAGGCGACCGACGAGCCTCTTGCCCATGCTCTCGGGCTCCAGCCCGATCAGGGCGACCGTCTCCAGGACGGCTTCGCGCACCGTCTCCGGGAGTGCGTTGAGGTCGTCCTTCGCGCGTCGGGTGAGTCGCAGCTCAGGCAAGCCCGAGCTCGCGCCTCACCTCGTCCAGCGAGAAGACACGGCCCGCCTTCACGTCTTCCTCGCTCTCGCGCAGAGCCGCCAGCGTCTCCTCGTCCTGCAGGATCTCGAGCGTCTCCTCGAGGGCTTCCCACTCCTCGGTCGAGACGACGACCGCAACCGGGCGCCCCTTGCGTGTGATGACGACGTGCTCGTGCCTCGCCTCGACGTCGTCGAGCAGCTCGGTCAGGCGCGCGCGAGCCTCGGTAAAGGGAATGATTCTCGCCACCAGCCCCAGTGTACAGACTTCTGCACACTGCGGGGAGGAGTGCTCAGCCCTCAGAAAGGCGCATACGGGATTCGAACCCGTGCCGCCACCGTGAGAGGGCGGTGAAGGGGCTGTAGCATGATCCGTGCTACGCTCTTGGGGTGCCGCGTTCGCTCCACGTTCGCCTCGACGATGTCTCTGCGGCCGCGCTCGAGATCGTCCGCGCCGGCGGGTTGAGTGACTCGGAAGCCGTGCGCACAGCGTTGCGCGAGGCTGCCGCCCGCCGAAGGGTCCGCTGGGCGATCCGCGACGAGGTACGCCGCGTCGCGGCCGACGAGAGCGATCGCGAGGAGATGCGGATGATCCGGGAGCAGCTCGCAGAGCTCGCTCCGCCGCTCTTGGACTGAGATGGTCCGCGGCGAGGCCTTCCGCCTGCCGGCGGCTCGTGGGGCGCGCGGGCACGAGCAGCGCGGCGCTCGCTACGCGGTTGTCGTGCAGGCCGACGAGTTCCTCGGCCTCAGCACTGTCCTTGTCGCACCCACATCAACGAGCGCCCGGCCGGCCAGCTTTCGCCCGACGATCACGCTCGAGGGGAGCGAGACACGTGTCCTCATCGAGCAGACGACGGTGGTCGATCCGCAGCGCCTCGGCCGATCAGCCGGGCGCCTCGACGCAAGCGAGCTGCGCGCCGTCGACGAAGCCCTCGTGCTCGTCCTCGGCCTCTGACGCCAGGCGAGTTCAGACGAGCTCCCTCACCGAAAGGGCCGCTAGAACGAGAAAACCCCGCGATTTTCGGGGCTCTCTTGAGAGGCGCATACGGGATTCGAACCCGTGCCGCCGCCGTGAGAGGGCGGTGTCCTAGGCCACTAGACGAATGCGCCGTCGCGGTTAAGTCTAGCGACCACCATTTGCCGCTCCCGCCGTGAGCTCCGCCACGAGCGGCCCCGTGTCGAGCGGGTCGAAGCCGAGCCGTCCGGCGATCTCCTCGCTCGACGGCCTCGTGCCCTCGCGGAACAGGTCGAGCAGCAGCTCGCCCGTCTTCGGTGAGCGCCACCAGTCGTCCCCGATCTCGTTCAGGAGGTGCGCGCGGAGCTGGGCGCAGCGGATCCAGGCCCGGAGGTAATCGGCCGAGTAGAAACCGGCGTCCATGTCCGCGAGGTAGTTGTCGGCCCGGTACGCAACACCGGTCGCCTCGGTCAAGCGCTCGGAGTAGCCGTCCGGGGTGCCGCCGTCACGTCCAAAACGAGACCAGAAGTCGAGCTCGAACTGCAGCTTCGCCAGGTACCGGCGGAACAGGAGCGCCTCCAGGAGCTGCGTGGCCTCGGCGTTCTCCTCCGCCTGCTCGGCCGAAAGCCCGAAGTAGCGCTCGTGCCAGGCCGGCTCCTTCGAGATCGCCTCGCAGATGTAGGAGTAGATCTCGGTGAGCGAGTGGTCGCGGGAGAGCTTCCTGAAGGTGAACGGGAGCGACGGGTCGCAGCCCGCGTAGTGGAGCGCGTGCCCGGCTTCGTGCAGGAACGCTTGGTAGTCGTGGAGCCCGCCCTGCGCGCGCGTGATCAGGTGAACGACCGTCGGAGGGTCGGACGCGATCACGCAAGCCCGCGGAGACTTCTGCGGACGGTCCTCGAGGTCGAGCCGGATGTTCGGCTCCTCGTTGAGATCGAAGCCGAGTTGCGCCAGCGTGTCGAGACAGACCTCGACGGCGCGCTCCTTCGTGTAGGTCGACTCGAGCGGCGACAGCCGCCGTACGTAGGCCATGTGGAACGAGGACGGGACGGGCTGGCGGTCGGCCCCGAGCAGCCGCTCGAACCAGCGCTCACGGAGCCGAACGTACTCGGCCTCGATCGCCGCGCTCGCCTGCTCGAGCACGCCGGCGAGCTCGCGGAGAGAGATTCCCTTCTGCTCCTCGTTTCGCACGATCGCGTCCGCTTCTCCCGAAACGTCGGCCTCGAGCTCCTCGCCGGCGCGTAGCAAGTCGAGCCGGCCGCCGTTGAATTCCGCGGACACGTCGGCCTGGAGCGTCCCGAGCTCGTCGCGCTCGCCGTAGTCCGCGATCACGGCCAGCCGTGCCTGCGCGGTCCGCAGCGGCAGCTCCTCGCCGAGGAAGTGAACACGCGCCGCGAGCAGCGCGTTCTCGAGCTCGTCCTCCCGCTCGGCGAGCTCCGCCGCGACGATGCCGTCTTCGCACGTCTTGCGCAGGCGGTAGACCCGCTCGCGCTCGTCCGGATCGGACCCTTGCTCCGCCGCTCGCAGCGCGTCGAGCTGCGAGCGGGAGAACAGATCCGCATAGCGGGCGATGATCTGGGCCTGCTCCGACACTTCCTTCTCGCCCACGCGCACGGCACGCGACTCCTCCGAGCGCTCGTACAGATAGCGCTGGAGTCGCGTCTCGTACTCCGCAGGGGTGCGGACGGTGGCGACCGGCACGGGCGCGAATCTACACGACGGTCAGCGGTCTGCCGTCGTGCCTGTGAGCCGGCTGATCGCCGCGCTCAGATCCTCGAGGGCGAACGGCTTCGGCAGGACGGCGTCGACGAGCGCCCGCTCCTCGGCGCCGACCTCCGCCGAGCCGGTGATGAGCGCGATCGCAGCTTGCCGGTGCTTCGCTCGAATCGAGTCGATCAGGTCGTAGCCGGACTCGCCGCCGACGTGGACGTCGAGAACCACGAAGTCGATGTTCTCCGAGGCGAGCAGCTCTCGCGCGTCCGGGATCGTGGCGGCCTCGAGCACCCGGTGCCCCTCGAGCTCGAGGTTCACGCGGCAGAGCAAGCGCATCGAGTAGTCGTCCTCGACTACAAGGACGGTCCTAGCGCTTGCTTCCATCCGTTTCCCTTACCCGCTTCCCACCGGCGCTAAGCCGGCAGCCGTCCGAAGTCGCGCCAGGGAGCGTTCCTTTCCGAGCAGCTCGAGGCTCTCGAACAGGCCCGGGGAGACCTTCGAGCCGGTGACCGCGACGCGAATCGGCTGGAATGCCTTGCGCGGCGAGAGCTCGAGCCGATCGGCGAGCGAGCGCAGCGCCTCCTCGATCTGCTCGGCCGAGAACGGCTCGACGCGCTCCAGCTCGGCAACGGCCTCGACGAGGATCTGCCCGTCGAGCAGCGTCGGATCGGGCTCGACCTCCTGGAAGAGGAAGCCGGCGAAGGCCGGGAACTGACCGAGCGTCGCGATCTTCTCCTGGACGATCGGCGCCGCGCGGCGGACGAGCTCCTCGTCCCAGTCGTACCCCTGCTCGCGCAGGTAGCCGACGAGCCGTTGCGCGAGCTCCTCGACCGGGAGCGCGCGAAAGTAGACACCGTTCATCCACTCGAGCTTCTGGTAGTCGAAGGTTGCCGGGCTCGGCTGGACCCGCTCGAAGGAGAAGCGCTCGACCAGCTCCTCCCGCGACATGATCGTCGTCTTGTCGTCGTAGCTCCAGCCGAGCAGGGCCAGGAAGTTCATCAGCGCCTCGGGGAGGTAGCCGGCCTCGCGGAATTCGTCCAGCGACTGGGCGCCGTGGCGCTTGGAGAGCTTGCGCCCGTCGGGCCCGAGCAGGCTGGGAGCGTGGGCGTAGATCGGAGGCTCGGCGCCGAGCGCACGCAGGATGTTGATCTGCGTGGGCGTGTTCGAGACGTGGTCGTCGCCGCGCACGACGTGGGTGATCCCGTCCAGCCAGTCTTCGACCGGAGAAGCGAAGTTGTACGTCGGCCGGCCGTCCGAACGGACGATCACGAGATCGGCGAGCTGGGCGTTCTGGAACTCGATCCGGCCCTTGACAGCGTCGTCCCAGGCCGTGACTCCCTCGTCCGGCATGCGGAAGCGGAGCGCGCCTTCGTCCTCGTACGCCTTCCCGTCCGCGACGAGGCGCCGCGCCTCCTCCCGGCAGTGCTCCATCCGGTCGAGCTGGTGGGTGATCGGGCCGTCCCAGTCGAGGCCGAGCCAGGTCAGTGAGCGCTGGATCTGCTCGACCGATTCCGCAACCTCGCGGCTCGTGTCGGTGTTCTCGATCCGCAGCAGGCACTCGCCGCCGTGCCCGCGCGCGAACAGCCAGTTGAAGAGGAAGGTCCGCACGCCTCCGATGTGGAGGAACCCGGTCGGGCTCGGCGCCATTCGGACACGGACGGTCACGACGGCAATGCTAGGCGCGATCGAGAATCTCGCCGATCGCGCCCATGTCGCGCACGATCTCGTAGCGCCATTCGCCGTACGAGCCCTCAGCATTGACGGCCTGCACCCAGCGGCGGGCCGCCTGCGCCTTCACCTCTGCGAGTGGGTCATAGCCCTTCGTCTCGAGGATGAGATGCACGCCGCTGTCGAGCCGGATCACGAAATCCGGGATGTAGTCATGTGACTGTCCGTCGTGGAGATAGGGGATCGCGAACCCGAGTCCCTCGTTCTTCACGAACGCCTCCACGCGGGAGTGGTTGTCGATCCGGTAGGCCGCAGCCTCCTCCCACTGCTTCGTGTCCGCGACCGCGTAGTTGAGATGCGACTTGACGACCTCGCGCACTTCCTTCGACGTCCACAGATCGACGTCCGCCGTCGAGCCCGCAGGGCGGCCTTGCTCGTAGACGGGGAGTTCCGGAGCTTCGCCGTTCGTGTGATCGGGATGGATTGCCTGCACGAGCCGGTCGATCGCATAGCCGTAGTAGGGCGAGAGAAAGACATCCACCTTTTCGGCTTTCGCCGCAACCTGGACCTTGTCGCGCACGAACCGCTTCACGACGTCGATGATCTGAGGGAACAGCAGTTGTGGCGGCACCTCGCAACTCGGCTGCTCGGCGTAAGCACGCGTCAGCGCGGCGGCCATCTCGAACTCGTGCTCCTGCAGTCGCACGTCTACACGCCACCGCGCGAGATTCAGCTCCTCGAGCTTGCCGGGGCCGATCAAGGACGGCTTGCCCTTGTTGGCGGGAATCGCAGCCTTCACCATGACCTCGGGAGGGATCTCCATCGGGTCGATGCGCACCGGCGCGACCGTGTCCCAGTCGAGAGTGATCCGGCTCCGGATCGACTGCGTGTAGCCCTCGACGCGCGGGAAGCGGATCTCGAACTGCGACTTCTCGGGAAGCGCCTGGACGTGCCGCCGCTCCGTCTTGGGCGGCGGCTTGCCCGAACGCTGCTTGAACGGGATCACCTCGAACGGAACCCCGAGGACCTTGGCGACCTCCTCGATCAGCTTGCCGTCGGCGCCGACCTCGTAGTCCCGGCGCCGCAGCCCGCGACCCACGACCTGCTCGCACAGGAGCTGGGACATGAACGGCCGCAGGCCGATGATGTGGGTGACCGTGTTGCAGTCCCACCCTTCGGTCAGCATCCCGACGCTCACGATGCAGCGAACGTCGCGGCCCGGCGGATGCAGCGGCCGTCCGAGCTTTCCCGCGAGCTCCTCGAAGCCCTCCGGATGGATCGGCCGCCCCTGCTCGTCGCTCGGCCACCGCTCCTTTCCGACCGTGTCGAGCGTCAGCCGCATCCACGCCGACTCGTCCGATTTTGCGCCCTCGGTATCGGTCTCGCCGACGACCTTCGAGTCGACGCGAATCGTGTAGGTCACCTCGTCCGTGTTCCGCAGCCCCGGAAGGCCCAGTAGCGGCACTTTCGGCGGCGGCTTGCCCTCGGCGATCCAGTCGTACGCGACCTTCGCCAGCCGGGTGTTCTTGCAGACGAGGATGAAGACCGGCGGCCGCCGCCCGAGGGTCGCGATAGAAGTAGCCGGCCGGTCGCCGGCCCGCGCGCCGCTCCGGCATGCGGCCCTCCTCGATCAGCCAGTGCTCGGCGGGCTCTTCGAACGGCGAGTTGAGAATTGGCTCGCCGACCTCGAAGGATGCGACCGCGCTCACGGCCCGTCCGTTTTGTTGGCTATCTTGACAACATGCTCTCGACCACGCTTGACCCGGACGGCCGACGCGTCGTGCTCGACGAGCACGCCTGGAGCCATATCAAGCGAAGACACCCGACCCTCACACGAAGGCTGCGCGAGATCATGGCGGCGGTGCGAGAGCCGGATCGGCGGATGCCGGGAGATGAGCCGGGCGAAGAGTGGTTCTTCGCGAGCGGGGAGCGTCGCGCCCGCTGGCTTCAGGTCGTCGTACACTACGAGGGAGGTGAAGGATGGATAGTCACAGCGTTTCCGCGCGAGTCGCCCCGCAGAAGACGGTGAAGGTCGGCGGGATCGTGTTCGACAATTGCGAGTACGATCAGCGGGGCGACGTGCTCTACGTGAACGTCGGCGATCCCGCCGACTCGGTCGACTGGATCGGAACCGCCGAAGGCGACGGAACGTCGCACGGGCCCGACGGTAGCCTGATCGGCCTCACGATCCTGAACGCGAAGCTGCGGATCGAGCAAGACGGGAAGATCGAGCTGACGCTGCCTGAGCACAAGGTCGTCGTGACCGACCTCGGCGACGTGCTCTCGTAGGGCCTTCATCGCGCCTCGTCGAGCCGCTTGACGACCATCAGCTCGTTGCCGCGGTCGTCGATCACCTTGACAGCGACCTCGCCGCTCTCTCCCGCGACGAAGGGCGCGTTGACCGTCCCCGCGAGGTGGTCCCAGACCGACTCCTCGAACTCTGTCTTGAGCGCGCGCTTCAGGCTGTCCCACGCGCTCGTACGGGGGAAGAACGCCTGCGAGACGTGGAACGAGAGGCCGTTCCAATCGGTGTCCAGGAGCCAGGCGGGGACATCCTTCCCCTCCCGGTGGAACGACTGCATCGTCGTCGGGTCGAACGTGTCCAGGCCGAGCAGCTCGATCTCGTAGCGCCGCGGGCCACCCGGCTCCTCGGGCTCCGCTTTGCGGAGCTCGACGTCAGGCAGGCCGGCGACGCTGAAGAGCTGGCTCGAACGCATCGTCTTGAGGAGATCGCTCATGACGAGGTCCGGCGTCGCCTGGACGTACGTCGCCGGGATCCCGACGAGGGCTTCGGTCTTCTCGACCATCGCGCTGGCCTCGGCCTCGATCGCGAAGCCGACCACGAGCAGTTGTTCGTAGGACTTCGCATGAGCCTCGCGCGCCGCCTCGTAGACGAGCCGCTCGCCGACCGCCCCGTTCTCGGGGCCGAAGACGATCGCCACCGGCGCGTCGTCCGGCTCGAGGCTGGCCTCGGCGGAGAGCGAGAGCGAGCTTCCCGGCGGCCGGACGTTCTTGAGCGTGATCGTCTTGCCGGGAAGCTGCAGGACCGGGTTCTGCCGCAGTGCTTCGAGCATCCTGTCGAGGAACGCGCCAGCCTCGCCAACGCCTGAGTCCTCGGTGCCGTCGCCGTCGACGTCCACCGGCGTCGGGATCGTCGCCTCGACGGTGAAGGCGCCGGTGACGCGGGTGATCTTCTTGTCGACCTCGGGCCGGTCGACGAGCACCTCCTCTTTCGGCGGCTCGTCGGTGGCGATCGACTTGAGCGTGACGTGCGGGACGATGCCACCGATCTCCTCTCCCTTCTTGTTCTGGCGCCGCTCATAGAGGAAGCCGCCCGCGGGCCCGCGGTCGGGATCGCGGAGGTCGTAGTAGGGGAAAGTCGCGGTGAGGAGGCGCTGGCGCGTGAGCGCGAGCGGGACGCGCGAGGTGTCGATCGTGATCCAGCGGCGCCCCCACTGCTCGGCAACGTAGGCGGTCGTGCCGGAGCCGCAGGTCGGGTCTAGGACGCGGTCGCCGGGGTCTGTCGTCATCAGGACGCAGCGCTCGACGACCTTCGAAACGGTCTGTACGACGTACCGCTTCTCGTTGACGAAGCCGGCTTGGGTTGTGTCCGCCCACAGGTTCGACAGCGGCTGGACACCGAAGTCATCGAAGAACCGGACGTATGCGACTTGATTCGTTGAAGCCTCGATTCGGCGAGCTTCGGCTAATCGCTTCAAGCCCTGGTCCGTGGTCTTCCAGTGACTGCGTGGCCCTGGGTGGTACGCCCGACCGCTGAACTCAAACTGAACGGTTCCATGCTCCGTGGCTCCTTGCGAAGTGAGGTTGTCCAGTCGATAAACCCGTCCTTCTGGAAGGGGAGCTTCGCCGGTTCTTTCTTCTCGTGTAAGCGGACGCCGCGTTCCATCAGGCTCCTCGACATAATTGAAACCCCAGCCCCCAGTGGCCTGCGGCTCTTTCTGAAGGAACAGCTGGCGGTACTTGACCCGTTCATCTGCACCTGACCGCCGAGTCCCTCGTACTCGAGCAGCGAGTTCATGACGGCGAGCGAGTCGCCGAGGATCAGGCGGTTGACCCAGTCCCCCTTGTGCTCGTAGGCCTCGAGCTGCTGGTGAAGCGGAAGCTGCGGGTCGGCGAAGAGCTGCATCTCCATCTGCCGGTCGCGCTCGTGACCCTTGAGCGTCTCGAGAATCGCCTTCGTCGAGAGCCGCTCATGTACGAACAGCGGCAGCGTCGGCACATCGAACGAGAGCCGTTCGGCCTTCCCAGCCCAGTCGAGGAAGGGCCGCGAGATCTTCTTCAGCTCCGCGACCGCGTCCTCCAGACCCTCGATCGTGATGCCGCTTTCGGTGCGCGGCTCCGGGAACCGGTGCGGCGGCTCGAGCCGCGCCGCCTCCTCGATCTGGGCGAGCAGCCACTCCCCGAGCGCCCGCACCCCCTGGTCGTCCCAGTCGAGCGCCGGCGAAAGCGACGAGTCGTAGCGGTACGTCTTCGGCGCCCTCTTCTTCCGGAACTGCGCCTGCGTCCCGACGTCCGGACGGAGTAGCGCCTCCTCTTCGTGCTTGTACGTCTCGGCCCGGGATCTCGCCTTCTGCCTCGCCACAGCGAGAGTGTTCCATGCGGGCCGGGCAAACTCCAATCCGTCCGATGCGTTGGCTATTCTGCCAACATGAATGTTGCCACGATTGCGAACACCCCCGATCTCGACGCCCTCAGCGTCGCCGAGCTCAAGAACGAGCTGACGGAGGTCGCCTCGCACATCTACGCGGGTACGTGCCGATGGCTCGAGCTCGTGGCCGAGCTCGACCGTCGCGAGGGTTGGGCGGAACCCGGGCTACGCTCGTGCGCGGAATGGATCGCCTGGCGCTGCGCGCTCACTCCTCGCGCAGCGCGGGAGCACGTCCGCGTAGCCCGCCGGCTCGGCGAGCTTCCGCGCATCCGGGATTCATTCGCCCGCGGAGAGCTGTCCTACGCGAAGGTGCGCGCGCTGACCCGGGTGGCGGACGGGGACTCGGAGGAGGAGCTGCTCGAGCTCGCCGCCTGCATGACTGCCGCGCAGCTCGAGCGCGCCGTTCGTGCCTACCGTCGGGTCACCGCCGAAGAGGCGAACGAGGCGCACGAGAACGCCTATCTGGACCACTACTGGGACGAGGACGGCTCACTCGTCCTCAGCGGCCGGCTCGCCCCCGAGGACGGCGCGCTCTTTCTGCGCGCCCTCGAAGCGGCCCGAGACTCGCTCTGGCAGCGCGACCGGGAAGAGGAAGGCGGCGGTTCCGCGGAACCGCGGACGCCGACGAACGCCGAGGCAGTCGTTGCCGTCGCCGACGCCGCTCTCACCCGTGAGGACGCAAACCGGACCGGCGGTGAGCGCTACCAGGTGGTCGTGCACGTCGACGGCGCGACCCTCTCCGGCGAAGGCGACCGCGGTTGCGCGCTCGACGACGGGCCCGCCGTCGCACCGGAGACTGCGAGAAGGCTCTCGTGCGATTCCTCGCTCGTACGGATCGTCGAGCAAGGAGGTGAAGCGCTCGACGTCGGGCGAAAGACGCGGACGATCCCGCCCTCGTTACGACGGGCGCTCAAGGCGCGCGACCGCGGCTGCCGATTCCCGGGGTGCGAGAACCATCGTTTCGTCGACGCGCATCACGTTCGCCACTGGTCGCAGGGAGGAGCGACGAGCATCGACAACCTCATGCTGCTCTGCCGTCGCCACCACCGGCTCGTGCACGAGGGCGGCTACGCGGTCGAGTGCCTGCCGCGTGGACGGCTGCGTTTCCGAGATCAACGCGGGTCACCGGTGCCCTCGGTGCCGAGACCACCGCGGGGAGGGCTGGATCGGTTAGTGGAGCGAAACCTCCATTCCGGACGCGCGATCGGGCCCGAGACCTGCCTCGGCGGCACCGGAGAGCGAATGGATCTCAGCTACGCCGTCGACGCTCTGCTCCAGATCGCGGGCCAGACGGAAGCTCGCTTCTCAGGGCGCGGCCAGGCCTTCGAGGAGCTCCCGGAGCGCCTGGATGAAGTCTCCTGGCGCTAGCACCCGGATCAGCCCACCCCTGGGCCGGAAGTCCTTCGTGTTGAACGTCAGCAGCCACTCGCAACCCGAGGCGACCGCCGCGGCCAGTATGGGAGCGTCCTTTGGATGGGCCCAGCCCCGAACGGCCGCGCTTTGCTGTTTGTCGGGATCGTCGATCCAACGGCACGCCGCGTCGGCCAGCAGTTGGAAGGCCGGCAGGGCCGTCGGAACCTTCGTCGCCAGATTCCGTTCGACCTCCGCGCGCACCTGGGCGGACGAGACAAGGTCGATCAGACCCAGCTCGCCGAGTCTCAGCACGATATGGCTGGCGCCCCTAGTCGAGGCCGCGCCTGCAATCAGGACATCCGAGTCGATGAAGACTCTTGGACGCGCGTACTCCATCGCTCAACCGGCGCGGCTCCCGGCAGGGACCTGGCCGCTCCGTCGCTAGCGCCGCCGCGGCTTACGCTGCTCCCGGACCTCGCTCACGAGATCCTCGGCAGTCAGCCCGGCTCGCGTCGTCGCCGCCTCGACCTCCGCGGCCAGCTTGGGGACGAGTCCGACCCGCGGGGCCAGCAGCATCACTCCGTCCAAGTCGACGAACGTGAGTGGGTCGCCGTCCTGGAGCCGGTAGCGCTCGCGCGTGCGGGCCGGCAGCGTCAGCGTCCCGCGCCCGCGGATCTGGAGAATTTTCGCGTTCATCAGCATTACAGGATAGCGGAAAATCTGTACCAGGGACGATCGCAGGCAAGACGTAAGCTCGCCGCATGCACCTCGGGGCGCACGTCTCGTCGTCCGGCGGGATCCACACCGCGATCGACCGCATCGAGTCGATCGGCGGCGACTCCGTCCAGGTCTTCACGCAGAGCCCGAGGACGTGGCGCCCGACGAACCACGACCCGGCGACCTTCGAGCGCTTCAAGGAGCGCCGCGACGAGGTGGGAATCCGGGGGGTCGTCTGTCACGCCCTGTACCTCGTCAATCTGGCGAGCCCGAAGGACGACTTCTATGCCAAGTCGGTGGAGGCGCTCGGAAACACGGTCGGCGTCGCCTGCGCGATCGATGCCGACGGGGTCATCTTCCACGTCGGCTCCCACCAGGGTGCCGGCTTCGAGGCGGGCCTCGAGCGGGTCGTCCCCGCGCTCGCCGAGGCGCTCGAGCGCTGCTCGGACACGACCTGGCTGCTGATGGAGAACACGGCCGGCGCGGGCGACGCGATCGGTCGCTCGGTCGAGGAGCTGGCGACGATCCTCGACCGGCTCGAGGGGCACCCGCGGCTCGGCATCTGCCTCGACTCGTGCCACCTGTTCGCCTCGGGCTACGACGTCACCGACCGCGCCGTCCTGGATCTCCTGCTCGAGGAGGTGGACGGCTCGATCGGTCTCGACCGTGTCCGCGCTCTGCACGTCAACGACTCGAAGGCGCCGCTCGGCTCGAACCGAGACCGCCACGAGAACATCGGTGACGGGCTCATGGGCGAGCAGCTGGGCGTGTTCCTCTCGCATCCGTCACTGCAGGGTCTCCCGGCCGTTCTCGAGGTGCCCGGCAAAGAGGGCAAGGGCCCGGACGCCGACGAGGTCCGGAAGCTGAAAGACCTCCACGCGCGGTGGGCCAACGCGTGAGAATCGCACTGTTGGCAGCCGCGGCACGTCGGGATCGTCGCCGGCCGCGGCGGCGACGCGATCGATGTTGAAGCCTGAAATGTGCTCGAGACGCAGGACGCTCATCGGCTCTTCTGCTCCGGCAGAGCGTAACCCGCCGACCGAGAACGAGCAGTGGTCGGGACCGACCGCCCGACCGCCAAAGACGCTCTGAGCGCCTGCTTCAGACTTTGGCGTGGACGGTGACCTCGAACATCTCGACCCCGGTACGACGGCCCATGCCCTCTGCGCCGGGAGGCGGGCTCATGGCATTCAGCGCGTCGTCGCCCTTGCGCAGGTCGTCCTCGCTGTCGAAGAGGACGATCGCGAGCGTCTTCCCACTGTCCCGTCCAGTGAGGAGAAGGAACTCCTTCCCCGGGACGCCTTCGGGGCCAGACTCGGATTGCTTGCGGATGATCTCCGCGACCTGTCTCATCTGACTCTGCTCGCCCTCGAACGTGGCTACACGTGCATACATGCGTACCTCCTTACTCCTTCGGTGGAGTTGAACAGCGGGACGGAGCCGACGCGAGAGCTACCTGCGGACCTGCGCGAACACGCGAAAGCTCGGGCGCTCGGCCGGGACCTCGTAGAACTCGGGGTTGATGCAGCCGAGCTCGTCCTCCCGGGCCACGTAGCACGGGTCGACCTCGACCCGGCACATGGGCAGCGGGCCGCGCCTCGCGCGCACGGCGCCGAACCCGCTCTCCTCCTCCTCCTCCGCCGCCTGCAAGAGGTCGAGATCGATCTCGACGTCGAACACGTTCTGCATGCAGCCCACGAAGGTGTGGCCGTGATCTTCGTACGCGTACAGGAACGGACAGTTGCGCTCGACGCAGGCACCCGGGTATACGACCTTGTCACAGTGGACTGCGCACCGGCGGCACTCGACCTCGTCTTGCGGATGGAGAGGGAGCTCGGCCGGCGTCGCGGTCCGATGTGCCTGCATAGACGGATTTTGCGGATTGGGCCGACCCTGCGCAAGACTTGACAAATTGAGCGTGACCGGGTAAGGCGGTCCGGTGGCGCGGAAGATTCTCTGGGCCTCCCTGGCCCTTGCGCCCGCCGTCATCCTGCTCAAGTGGGCGTTCTCGGTCGGGGACGTGGTCCTGTTCGTCGGGTCGGCGGCCGCCCTTGTCCCGCTCGCCTGGCTGATCGGCGAGGCGACCGAGCATGCGGGCGAGCACACGGGCCCCGGCGTCGGTGGCTTCCTCAACGCCACCTTCGGCAACGCCCCCGAGTTGATCATCGCGGTGCTGGCGATCGCCAGCGGCCTGCCGAACGTCGTCCGCGGCTCGCTGGTCGGGAGCATCGCCTCGAACATCCTGCTCGTGCTCGGCGCAGCTCTCGCTTTCGGGCAGGGCGCGAAGGTCGACCGTCGCTCCCTCTTGATCCAGCTCGGGCTCGTCTTCATGGCGACGCTTGCCTTCCTGATCCCGTCGATCCCGGGCTGGCATGGGAATCCCGACCGCCACTCGCTTGCAATCGCCTCGATCCCCGTCGCCGTCGTGCTCCTGCTCGTGTACATGGGGGTGATCGCGAGCAACCTGCGGCGGCATCGGAGGCTGCACTCGGAGAGCGACAGCGAGCCCGGGGACGCCTGGAGCTTTTCCCGCTCGCTGACGGCGCTTGCGCTGGCCACGGTGGCAACCGCTTTCGTCAGCGAGATCCTCGTCCATGCCCTCGACCGCTTCGCGCACACGGCGCACCTCTCCGAGTTCTTCATCGCCGCCGTGATCGTCGCGATCGTCGGGAACGCTGCCGAGCACGGTGGCGCGATCGTGATCGCGCGCCGCGGCAAGATGGACCTCGCCACCGAGATCGCAATCTCGTCCAGCGCGCAGGTTGCGATGCTCGTCACGCCTGCGGTCGCACTGCTCTCGTTCGCGGTCTCGCCGGCGCTCCCGCTCGCCTTCCGCCCGATCGAGCTGATCGCGATCGGCGCCGCTGCTCTCTTCGTCGCGGTCGTCCTGCGAGACGGCAGGGTCTATCGCTGGGAGGGATTCATGCTCATCGCCGTCTACGCGGGATTGGCTGTTGCTTTCGGCTTGGCCGGAGACCGATAGTCTGCTCAGACGATGACGTCGATCGAGACCAAGCCCGAGACCGCCGGAGGCGCCGTCGTCACCGCCCGGGACCTCACCCGCCGCTACGGGACGGGCGAGACCGCCGTCGACGCTCTGCGCGGCGTCTCGCTCGACGTGGACGAGGGCAAGCTGACGGCGGTAATGGGGCCTTCCGGCTCCGGGAAGTCGACGCTGATGCACATCCTTGCCGGGCTCGATCCCCCCACCTCCGGTGCTGTCACGATCGCCCGCACCGACATCACGTCGCTGGGCGACACGGACCTAACGAAGCTCCGCCGGCGCCACATCGGCTTCGTCTTCCAGTTCTTCAACCTGCTGCCGATGCTGACCGCGGAGGAGAACATCCTCCTGCCGCTCTCGATCGCGAGCGAGAAGCCCGACCGCAACTGGATCGACGAGCTGATCGGAAAGGTCGGCCTGGTGAAACGGCGCAGCCACCGGCCTTCCGAGCTCTCCGGCGGCGAGCAGCAGCGGGTCGCAATCGCGCGAGCGCTCGTCACGAAACCGACCGTGATGTTCGCCGACGAGCCGACCGGGAACCTCGACTCGCACACGTCCGCCGAGATCCTCGACCTGATGCGCGACTCGGTCGAGAGCTACGGGCAGACGACGGTGATGGTCACCCATGACGCCCGGGCAGCCGCGATCGCCGACCGCATCTTCTTCCTTGCCGACGGGCTGATCGTCCGCGAGCTGGGACGCACCGATCCCGATCAGGTGCTCGCCGCGATGTCCGACCTCGGCGCCGGCTAGCCCATGATCCTCGTCGCGCTCAAAGGGCTGCTCGGCCGGAAGCTTCGCTCGGTCCTGACGGCATTCGCGATCGTGCTCGGGGTCGCCACCGTCAGCGGCACCTACGTCCTCACCGACTCGATCTCGCACGCGTTCAACAACATCTTCACGGGCGTCTACCGCGGGACCGACGCCGCGATCACCGGCAAGGCCGCGTTCAACCTCTCCGACCAGAACAACGTGCAGGCGCCGGCTTTCGACGAGTCGTTGCTCGCGAAGGTTCGCGCGCTGCCGGATGTCGAAGCGGCGATCGGCGGAGTCGCGGGTGAGGCGCAGCTGATCGGAACGAACGGGAAGGTGATCCAGTTCGGGGGAGCACCGAATCTCGGCTTCTCGGTCGATCCGTCGCAGCCGCGCTTCAACTCGCTCAGCCTGGTCGAAGGACAGTGGCCGGGCCGTGACGAGCTCGTCGTCGATACCTCGACGGCCGGAAAGAAGAGCCTCGAGATCGGCGACACGATCCGCGTTCAGGCCGAGGGGCGCGCCCAGCGCCTTCGGATCTCGGGGCTGGTCAAGTTCGGCTCGGTCGCGTCGATCGGCGGCGCGACGCTCGCGGGCTTCGACCTCCGCACGGCGCAGCAGCTCTTCCACAAGGTCGGCAAGCTCGACCAGATCCGCGTTGCCTCGAAGCCGGGCGTCGCCAAGACCGCGCTGACCGACCAGATCCGTTCGATCCTCCCTCCCGAGACGCAGGTGAGGAGCGGCACGTCCCAGGCGCAGAAGGACGCGAAGGACACCAAGAGCTTCCTCAGCTTTCTCCAGACCTTCCTGCTCGCCTTCGGCGGCATCGCGCTGTTCGTCGGAGCCTTCGTGATCGCCAACTCGCTCTCGATCACGATCGCGCAGCGGACCCGTGAGTTCGCGACGTTGCGGACGCTCGGAGCCTCCCGCCGCCAGGTGCTCCGTAGCGTGCTGATCGAGTCGACGGTGATCGGCGTGATCGCCTCCGTGGTGGGACTGTTCCTCGGCCTCGCGCTCGCCAAGGGCCTGTTCGCCCTGTTCGAGGCGGTCGGGTTCACGCTTCCGAACAGCGGCCTACTGCTGAAGCCGCGGACGATCGTAGTGGCGCTCGTCGTCGGAATCGTCGTCACGATCGTGGCCAGTCTCCGGCCGGCGCTGCGGGCGACCCGCGTGCCGCCGATCGCGGCCGTCCGCGAGGGCGCGAGCCTTCCGCCCGGACGCTTCGCGCGCTACCGCGGCGTTGGCTCAGGGTCGCTCGCCGTCTTCGGGTTCGCTGCGCTCGCGTTCGGGCTCTTCGGCCCCAGCCTCTCGACGACTCAGATCCTCCTGTTCATGGGCCTCGGAACGCTGCTCGTCTTCTTCGGAGTCGCGCTGTTCTCTGCCCATCTCGTCACGCCGCTCGCCGGCGTGCTTGGAGCGCCGGGAGCCAGGATCGGCGGCGCCCCGGGTGTGCTGGCACGCGAGAATGCGCAGAGGAACCCGCAGCGGACGGGGTCGACTGCGGCCGCCTTGATGATCGGTCTCGCGCTCGTCACCCTGGTTGCGATGCTCGCCCAGGGGATCCGCAGCTCGTTCTTCAGCTCGGTCGACAAGCTCTGGGCAACCGATTACGCCGTCACGGCCCAGAACAACTACTCACCGATCCCGACGAACGTGGAGAAGCCGCTGCGCAGCGTCGCCGGCGTGAACACGGTCGTGGGAGTGCGCGCCGGAGAGGCCGAGTACTTCGGCAAGCGTCACAACCTGACCGCAGTCAATCCCGGCGCGAGCAAAGTCCTGAAGCTCGACTGGAAGCAAGGCTCGCAGGCGAGCATGGACACGCTCGGCGCTCACGGGGCCTTCGTGGACAACAACTTCGCGAAGGACCAGCACCTTCAGGTCGGATCGAGCGTGCGACTGCTCGTCCCCGACGGCTCCAGGCCGACGTTCCGCGTCAACGGCATCTTCGATCCGCCGACGGGAGGCTCGCCGTTCGGGCCCGTCACGATCAGCAGCGCCGCCTTCGACCGGCTGTTCTCGCAGCCGAAGGATCTCTTCGTCTTCCTGACCCTCAACGGCGGCGTCAACGCTGCGAACACGGCGAAGCTCGACCATGCGCTCGCCGGGTTCCCGAATGCCAAGGTCCAGGACCAGAAGCAATTCAAGGACAACCAGGCGAGCGGGCTCAACAACGTCCTCAATGTCCTCTACGTGCTGCTCGCGCTCTCCGTGCTCGTCAGCCTGTTCGGCATCGTCAACACGCTCGTCTTGACCGTGTTCGAACGAACGCGCGAGATCGGCATGCTCCGCGCAGTCGGGATGACCCGGCGCCAGGTGCGGAGGATGATCCGCTACGAGAGCGTGATCACGGCCTTGATCGGCGCGGCGATCGGGATCGCGCTCGGGATTGTGCTCGCGGTGCTCCTGATCGCTCGGGTCGACTTCATCAACCTGGCGTGGCCGGTGACGTCACTGTTCGTGTTCGTGATCGCCGCGGTCGTCGTCGGGTTGATCGCGGCGATCTTCCCGGCGCGGCGCGCCGCGCGGCTGAACGTGCTCGAAGCGCTGCAGTACGAGTAACTACGCGACCGGCTTGCCCCAGACACCCGGCTGCCGGGTGACAGGGTAGGTCGCCCAGTACATGCGCTCCACGTGGCCCTCGTCGTCCCGGACGAGGCGCAGCCGTTCGCCGTGCTCGGGCCCCGAGACGGTGCGGTAGAGGTCTTCGTCCTCTCGGCGAAAGACGGCCGGCTCCACCCAGGACACCGACTCGGGGAAGCGTGCCTCGAGCCGGGCCTTCCGCCAGCGAAAGACGACCTCGCTTCCCTCAATGAACCAGAGGCCGAGGACGGTCTCGAGCTCGTCCGGCGGCGGCTCCTGGACTTGCCACTCCTCCGGATCGGCCGGCATCTCCTCGACCGTGCGCTCGCTCAGCTTGAGCGTCAGCTCCTCGACGTTGGTCGCGCTCGAGTTCGTCAGCACCGCCGCGCCGATCTTGTCCGCCGGCGACACGTAGAGACCCGCGATGAAGCCCGGCATCGAGCCGCCGTGGCCGGCCAGGATCCGCTCGCCGTCCCGGCGCAGGCTGAGACCGAGCCCGTGCGCGCCGGTCCAGCGCTCGTGGTCGGAGAGCGCCTGGACGACCCGCATCTCCTCGGCGCTCTCGGGCTTCAACACGGCCGGATCCGGATCGACGAGGAACGCGGCCCAGCGGCACAGATCGCGAACCGTCCCCCAGATCTGTCCGGCGGGGATCCAGCTCCCCGTCTCGACCGGCGCCTCTTCCCAGACGCCGTCCGCGTAGGGCTGGACGAGGTAGCCGACCGCCGCGGGCTCCTGCGGGCGCAGCGACGTCCGCTCGAGCCCGAGGGGCGCGAAGATGCGCTCCTGGAGATACTGCTGGTACGAAAGCCCGGAGGCGTGCTCCACGAGCAATCCAAGCAGCGAAAAGGCGAGGTTCGAGTAGTGCCAGCGCGTCCCCGGCGGCAGCACTTGTTCGGCCTCGGCCAGCAGGCCGAGCAGCTCTTCGGGCGGTGCGAACCTCAGCGTCTCCCAGACGTCGCCGGGCGGCTCGCGCTGGATCCCCGACGTGTGCGAGAGCAGTCGGCGCACCGCGGGGCGGTACGCGGCACCCTCGAGATGGCGATCGAGCCGATCCGGTACTGCGTGTCGGGTGTCGCCTCGCGGCCGGCGTCGACGTCGGCGAGGCCGACGGCCTGTTCCCAGACGATCTCGCCGTCGCGGACGACGGCCGCGGTAACGCTCGGAAGCCGCTTGTCCGCCTGCTGCTTGCGCAGAAGCCGCTCGAGCTCGTGCGCCAGGCTTTCAGGCGCCGACAAGGGCTCCCATGGCACGCGGGATCGCCTCGATCGCCCGCGCCACGTCGTCGTCCTCGATCCCGAGGTAGGTGGCGGCGCGCAGGACACCGGGGCGCATGACCGATACGAGCACGCCCTGCTCCGCGATTCTGGAGCGCGCCTCCGCGATCGACATGCCCAGGGGTTCCAGCCCGATCCCGACGAAGTTGGTCTCGACCGCCTCGACGTCGATCGGGAGTCCGGCGGCGGCGAGACCTTCGGCCAGCTGTTTGGCCCGCCTGTGGTCTTCGGCGAGCCGGTCGACGTTGTGGTCGAGCGCGTAGAGCGCAGCGGCGGCGACGATTCCGGCCTGGCGCATCGCCCCGCCGAACAGGAACTTTCCCTCCCAGGCCAGCTCGATTCGCTCCGCCGAGGAGGCAAGGATCGCGCCGAGAGGACAGCCCAGGCCCTTGGAGAAGCAGAGCGTCACGCTGTCCGCGAGCCGGCCGTACTCGGAGGCCGAAACGCCGGTGGCGACCGCGGCGTCGAGGAGCCGCGCTCCGTCGAGGTGCACGGCGAGACCCAGGTCGCGCGCGGCCTGTGCGGCAGCCTCTAGCTCGTGGAGCGGCCACACGCGGCCGCCCGCGCTGCGATGGGTGTTCTCGAAGACGACCACGCTCGCCGGCTGGCCTTCGTCGGCGGCCTCTGCGACATCGCGGAGCTGCGCCGGCGTGATTCGGCCGGCGTGGCCGGGAAGTCCGCGCATGACGAGGCCGGAATGGACGGCGGGGCCGCCAGCCTCGTAGATCATGCAGTGAGTTCGCTCCTCGGCGATCAGGACGCCGCCCGGCCGCCCGAGGATGCGAAGCGCGATCTGGTTCGCCATCGTCGCGGTCGGCAGGAACAGCGCCGCCTCCTGTCCGAGCAGCTCGGCCGCGCGGCGCTGAAGTTCGTTGACTGTCGGGTCCTGGCGGAGCTGCTCGTCGCCGACCTCGGCGCCCGCAATCGCCGCGCGCATCTCCGCGGTCGGCCGGGTGGCCGTGTCGGAGCGTAGATCGATCACGTTTTGCCTCCCCGGTTCCATTCCGGCAGGCTAGCGAGAGCGGCGGCGCCTCTTCGGAGCGGGCCCTCGCCTGAAGAAGCGCCTCCTGACGTCGTCCGTCCAGTGGCGGTCGTCGGGACCGAGCAGCTGGTCACGCCCGGCCCGCTCGAGCAGAACGTCCTGAAGCAGCCGTTTGTCCTCTTCGGTCAGCGTGTCGGCAAAGCTCACGACCGCCTCGATCAGCTCCCGGCCCCGGTGCTTCTGCTCGAGCGCCTCTAGGCGGGCGTCGAGCGCGGTGCGCGTCCAGCGGATCGTCACGTGCGAAGGCTCCGGCGTCAAACGCCTTTCGGCGCCTCGGTCGCTGCGACGGCGGTCGGCTCGCCGGCCAGGTCTGGATGATCCTCGAAGCCGTACTTGACGACGGCACGCTTGGCGGCCTTGACCTCGTCGAGCCGTTTGACCGGCCGGCGGTGCGGGGCCTCCTTCAGGAGCTCCGGCTCCTCGGCAGCCTCCCTCGCGATCTCGAGCATGGCTTCGGCAAACGCGTCCAGCATCTCCTTCGTCTCCGTCTCTGTCGGCTCGATCATCAGCGCCTCGGGGACGATTAGCGGGAAGTAGATCGTCGGCGGATGGAAGCCGTAGTCCATCAGCCGCTTTGCAACGTCCAGCGCGGAGATCCCGTGCTCGCGCTTGAGCCGACGCGCCGACAGCACGAACTCGTGCATGCAAAGACGATCGAATGGGAGGTCGTAGGCACCCGCGAGTCGCGCGAGCAGGTAGCTCGCATTCAGGACCGCCACTTCCGACATCTCCCGCAGCCCAGGGCCGTACGCGCGCATGAACGCGTACGAGCGCACGAAAACGCCGAAGGGCCCGTAGAAACCGCGCACCTTCCCGATCGACTTCGGCCGGTCGTAGTCGAGACGGAAGCCGTCACCGTCGCGCGTGACTGCGGGCACCGGCAGGAAGGGCTCGAGCCGCTCGCGGACGGCGAGCGGGCCCCCACCGGGCCCCCCACCTCCGTGCGGCTGGGAGAAGGTCTTGTGCAGGTTGAAGTGGACGATGTCGAACCCCATGTCGCCGGGCCGGGAGATCCCGCAGACCGCGTTCAGGTTCGCGCCGTCGTAGTAGAGGAGCGCTCCGGCCTCGTGGAAGACGCGCGCGACTTCCTCGATGTTCTCGTCGAAGAGCCCGAGCGTCGAGGGATTCGTCAGCATCAGCCCCGCCGTCCGCTCGTTCACCATCCGGCGCAGGTGGTCGACGTCGACGTTCCCGCGCGCGTCGGTTTCCACCTTCTCCAGCTTGTAGCCCGCCATCGTCACGCTCGCCGGATTCGTGCCGTGGGCCGTGTCGGCGGTGATGACCGTGTCGCGATCCTCTCCGCGGTCGGCGAAGTACGCCCGCATGAGCATCAACCCGGTGAGCTCGCCCTGCGAGCCCGCCGCCGGCTGAAGCGTCAGCGCCGGCAGGCCCGCCACCTCGGCGAGGATCTCCTGCAGGCGCCACATCAGCTCGAGCGCGCCCTGTGCACCCTCCTCCTCCTGAAGTGGGTGCAGGTCGCGGAAGCCGGGCAGCATCACGACGCGCTCGTTGACGCGCGGGTTGTGCTTCATCGTGCACGACCCGAGCGGGTAGAAACCGGTGTCGATCCCGAAGGTGCGGTCGGCAAGCGCGGTGAAGTGGCGGACGAGCTCCGGCTCGGAGATCTCCGGCAGGCGAGGCAAGTCTGCGCGGCGGAGCTCTTCGGGGACGTCCGACACGGGTAGGTCCGGCCGCGGCAGCGAACCGGCCCGACGCCCCGGTTTCGACTTCTCGTAGATCAGCTCCACGACGCGATCACCTCCGCCAGCCGGTCGATGTCCTCGCGCGTCTTCTTCTCGGTGACGCAGACGAGGAGAGCGTCGTCGAGGCCCTCGTAGTCCCGCCCGAGCGCGTACCCGGGGTGGACGCCCTGCTCGCGCGCGGCACGGATCGCCTCTCCCGCGGGCCGTCCGATGCGGATGACAAACTCCTTGAATGTTGCCTGTTCGGAGAACAGCAGATCCGCCCCGGCGTCGGTCAGCTTCTGCTTCGCGTACTCGGCGAGGGCGAGGCAGGTCTCCCCCACTTCCCTCAAACCTTGCGGTCCCAGCCACGAGAGGTAGACGAGCCCGGCTAGGGCGAGGAGAGTCTGGTTCGTGGTGATGTTCGACGTTGCCTTCTCGCGGCGGATGTGCTGCTCGCGGGTCTGCAGGGTCAAGACATAGCCGCGCTCACCCGCGGTGTCTGTGGTCTCGCCGACGATCCGTCCGGGCATCCGCCGGATCAGGTCCGAGCGGGCGGCGAGGAACCCGTAGTGGGGGCCGCCGTAGGACTGGTAGTTGCCCGCTCCCTGGCCTTCGCCGACCGCGAGCGCACAGCCGTACTTCCCCGGCGCCTCCAGGAGCCCGAGCGAGATCGGGTCGACGTGGGCGACGGCCAGCGCTCCCGCCTCGTCCGCGGCCGAGGCCAGCTCGGGCGCCGGCTCGAGGCAACCGAAGAAGTTCGGCTGCTGGAAGATCGCGCAGGCGGCATCGTGCGCGGCCTCCCCGAGCTCGTCGGGGTCGGTGATCCCCCTCCGGTGCGGAACCTCGACCACCTCGAGCCCGAAGCCCGGCGCATAGGTCTTCACGACCTGGCGCACCTGCGGATTGACGGACTCGGCTATGACGACCTTCGAGCGGCCGGTCGCGTGCTTTGCGACGTAACAGGCATCCGCCGCGACGGTGTTGCCGTCGTAGCCCGAAGCGTTGGAGACATCGAGCCCCGTCAGCTCACAGATTGCGGTCTGGTACTCGAAGATCGCCTGCAGGACGCCCTGGCTCATCTCGGGTTGGTAGGGCGTGTACGCAGTCAGGAGCTCCCCGCGGGCGAGAACCGCATCCACGACTGCGGGCACATAGTGGTCGTAGATCCCAGCCCCGAGAAACGAGAGCTCGGCACCGGTATGGACGTTCTTTCCGGCCAGGTCGGTCAGATGGGCGACGAGCTCCTGCTCGGAGAGCGCCGACGGAACGTCCAGCTCTGCGTGATAGCGGACGGCCTCCGGAATGTCCGTGAAGAGCTCTTCGATCGAGGAGACCCCGATCGTCTCGAGCATCTCCTCCCGGTCGGATTCGGTTAGGGAGAGGTAACCCACCCGGCTAGCCGGTCACTGCCCCTCGACGAGCTTCTTGTAGGCCACTGCGTCGAGCAGATCGTCGATCTCCCCTGGATCGGTCAGCGTGATGCGGATGAGCCAACCCTCTCCGTAGGGATCGGCGTTCACGGTCTCAGGCTCGTCGACGACCTTCTGGTTCACCTCCACCACCTGGCCGGACAGCGGTGCGATCAGGTCAGAGACGGCCTTGACGGACTCGACCTCGCCGTAGGTGGTGTCCTTCTCGATTCGCGCGCCCTCCTGCGGCGGCTCGTAGTGCACGAGTTCGCCGAGCGAGTCCTGCGCATACCAGGTGATGCCGAGCGTGGCCTCGCCGTTCTCGATCCGGGCCCAGTCGTGCTCCCGGTGGTACTTCAGCTCCTCGGGATAGCTCTCTGCGGCAGCCACTATCGCTCCTCTCGCCGGTAAATCGGTTTCTTGACGACCGTTGCCCTGCGCTCCCTGCCCCTGACGTCAATCGTAATCTCGGTTCCCGGCTCCGAGAGCTTGCTCCGGACGTAGCCGAGCCCGATGCCTTGCCCGAGCATCGGCGAATACGTCCCCGAGGTGACATCGCCACCCTCGACGATCGGCATCCCCTGCCGGGGAACCGCCCGCTCGGACATCACGAACGCAGCCAGGCGCTGTTGCGGACCGTCCTCCTTGATCCGCCGGAGCTCTTCGACACCCGTGAAGTCCTTGTCGAGGGCGCAGACCCACCCGAGCCCCGCGGAGATCGCATCCGTCTCCGGCGTGATGTCGTTGCCGTGCAGCGGGTAGCAGACCTCGAGCCTGAGGGTGTCCCGAGCCCCCAGGCCACACGGCTTCGCGCCCCGCGCGAGCACGGCATCCCAGAGCGCCTCCGCGTCCTCGGCCATCACGAGCAGCTCGACGCCCTCTTCACCCGTGTACCCCGTCCGGGCGACCACGCACTCGATGCCGTCGATGGCGCTCTCAGCGAAGGTGAACGCCGGCGCGGGGTCGAGCCCGAGCCGCTCGATCGAGCGCGAGCCCTGCACGGCGAGGAGGGCGTAGCGCTCCGACACGTCGCGGACGTCCGAGCCGGGCAGCTCACGCTCCTTCAGCCACTGGAAGGCGGTGTCCTTGTTCGCTGCGTTCACGATCAGGAGAAAGCGGAAACGGTCGAGCTCGTAGGCGATCAGGTCGTCGATGATCCCTCCGCGTTCGTTCGTGAGCAGCGTGTACTGAGCTCCCCCCGGCTCGATCCGGTCGAGATCGTTGGCGAGCAGGCCCTGGAGGAGGTCGCGCGCGCGAGGGCCCTCTACCTCGAGCTCGCCCATGTGGGAGACGTCGAATACGCCGCAATCGGTGCGCACGGCCATGTGCTCGGGGATGACGCCCTCGTACTGGACGGGCATCTCCCAGCCCGCGAACGGAACCATGCGGGCGCCCAGCGCGACGTGGCGGTCGTGGAGCGGGGTCTTCTGGAGCGTCTGCACTCGCGCCCGATGCTAGTCAAGCCCGGGGGCTGAGCGCGACGAACGTCCGCGTTAGGTGTCCCGGAGGAAGAGCGGAACGTCGAGCAGCTCGTCGGGTACGTCGAAGCGCTCGCCCTGCCGGCGAGGTTCCGCTGCCGAGGTCGCCGGCGTCGTCCCCGGCCTGCGCCGGCGGGCGCCGCCGAAGCCGGTTGCGATCACGGTCACCCGCACCTCGTCCTTCATCGCCTCGTCGATGACCGCGCCGAAGATCACCATCGCGTTGGTGTCGGTCGCGGAGGTCACGACCTCGGCCGCCTCGTTCACCTCGAACAAGCCCAGGTCGGGGCCGCCGGTGACGTTCAACAGGATTCCCGTCGCACCGTCGATCGAGGTTTCCAGGAGAGGAGACGAGACCGCAGAGCGCGCCGCCTCTGCAGCGCGGCTCTCGCCCGACGCCTTGCCGATGCCCATCATCGCCGAGCCCGCGTCGTTCATGATCGTGCGGACGTCGGCAAAGTCGAGATTCACCAGCCCGGGAACCGTGATCAGGTCGGTGATTCCCTGCACTCCCTGGCGGAGTACGTCGTCGGCGACACGGAACGCATCGAGCAGCGGCGTCGTCTTTTCGACCACCTGCAGCAATCGATCGTTCTCGATCACGATCAACGTGTCCACACGGTCCTGGAGCTCGCGAATTCCCAGCTCCGCTTGTTCGGCACGCTTGCGCCCTTCGAACGAGAACGGGCGCGTCACGACGCCGACGGTGAGCGCCTGCAGGCCCCGTGCGATCTCGGCGACGATCGGCGCACCACCCGTGCCTGTGCCGCCACCCTCGCCGGCGGTGACGAAGACCATGTCGGCCCCCTTCAGGGCCTCCTTGATCTCGTCCCCACTCTCCTCTGCCGCCTCGCGGCCGACCGACGGGTCCGCCCCGGCCCCGAGCCCATGTGTCCGCTCTTTGCCGATTGCGAGCTTGACGTCGGCATCGGTCTCCATCAACACCTGGGCATCGGTGTTGATCGCGATGAAATCGACGCCCCGCAGTCCTGCATCGACCATTCGGGTCACGGCATTCGTTCCGCCGCCGCCGACTCCGACGACCTTGATTACCGCCAGATAATTCGCTTCATTCGGCACTCTAAACCAGCCTCTACCTCAACGTTTACTGGAGCTTGGCGTTTGCCGGAGCTTTCGCCACACGGCAGAGTACGCGGCAGATACCGCATTGTCAACAGGATTTGTTCTCATAACTCTAAACCTCAACCTGCGACTTTAGGGTTAGCTCCACTCACAGGTCGGCCCGGAACGCTCAGGTCCACATACCCCGGGGCATTCCCCAGGAGATGTGCGATTCGTTGCCCAACCGCGAGCTTGAGCGGGAGGTCCGCGGTGTTTCCCAGCCGCAACTCGAGCCCCGAACGGAGCACCAGCGTGAGCTCTTTCTCCCCGGCTCTGACCGAAGCCACGCGGCGCCCGAACCTCCGTCCGGCGAGCGGCGTGACCGCCTCCACCCCGCGGGCCGCGTCTCCGGAGAGCGTGGCTCCCAGCGAGACCGACACGGCGCGCGTGGCCCAGATGCGGGGCAGGCCGCGCTCTGCTCCCCGGTCGAGCCGCGCCATCACTCGGGCGCGGGTGGATACGAGCCACGACTCCGCTCCCCGACGGAGCACCGCTACGGGCCGCTCCGGACGGACGAAGACGCGGAGCGTGTGTGGGAAGTCGCGGTCGTACCGGGCGGCGGCCACCACCGGCAGCTCGGCCAGGCTGCGCCGGACTGCCGGGCCGTCCAGTGTGACGAGGCTCGCACCGTCGAAGGGTGCGAGAGCGGCACGCACACGCGCGGCGACGGACGGAGGCGCTCCGACGACGTCAATTTTCTGGAGCGCGAACAGGGAGCTCTCACGGGCAAGCAGGTAGGCACCTCCGCCGAGAGCCGCGATCACGATCGCGATCACGACCGAGCGCCCACTCGGCAGCAGGCGGGCGAGGTCGAATCGGCGGGCCTTCGCAGGCAGCGGAAGGACCGCCACGGTTGCCTCCGCGCGCGCGGGTGTCCGAGTCTTTGCGGCCACGGCCGACACTTCGCCGCAACCGCATGAGCTCCTACCCGGAGACGAGCACCTCGCCTGCGGGTGGGAGCTCAAGCGCTCCCAGAAACTGGACCTCGTGCTCGAGCACGATGCCGAACTGCTCGAGCGCGCGGCGCCGCGCCTCGACCATCAGAGCGAGGGCATCGGACGAGCGGGCACCGTCTGCGTTCTCGATGAAGTTGGCATGCCGGGGCGAGATCTGGGCGCCGCCGATGCGGAACCCTCTCAGCCCGCAGGCTTCGAGCATTCTCCCTGCCGAAAGCTCGTGCTCCGGGTTCTTGAAGACGCTCCCGAACGTGCGCTTGTTCGTCGGTTGGGCTGCCTTTCGCTGCGCCTGCATGCCTGCGACGGTCGCCTTGATCTCGGCGAGCGGCCTCGTCTGGAGCCGCAGCTCGACGCAGGCGACGACCTGGCCACGCCGGAGGGTCGAGCGACGGTACTCGAGCCCAAGCTGTCCGGGAGACAGCCAACGCGGCCCGTCCGCGTCGACGACCAGCGCCCGCTCCAGAACCCCTGCCATGTCTCCACCGTAGGCTCCCGCGTTCATCCAGACCGCACCACCCGCGGTGCCGGGGATCGCGCACGCGAACTCGAGCTCACCGAGCTCCGCCTCGCGCGCTCGATGAAGGCAGACGGCGAGCGGCGCTCCTCCGCCCGCACGGAGCATGGGCGGGTCCGCCTCGACGGCAGCGAGCTCGCCGGCGAGCTTGAGCACGAGGGCCTCGACACCGTCGTCCGCAGCGAGAAGGTTCGAGCCCAGACCGACGGGCGCTACCTCGAGGCCGCGCTCGGCCGCCCACCCCAGTGCCTGCTCGAGCTCCGCGAGCGTTTCCGGACGGGCGAACGCCCGCGCCGCCCCACCGGTTCCGATCGTCGTGAAACGACGCAGCTCGACCCCCTCCTCGATTCTCATCGCAGCAACTCCAGGATGCTCCGCGCCACGCGATCGACATCTCCAGCGCCGATCGTGACGACCGCGTCTCCGGCACGAGCCCGCCGGGCGACGAAGGCAGCGGCGTCCTCGAGCTGGGGCATCCATCCGACCGGGACGCCCGGCCGCAGCTCCGCGAGCGCGTCCACCACGAGCTTGCCGGTCACGCCGTCGACCGGCTCTTCCCGGGCCGCGTAGATCTCGGTCACGGCGGCCGCATCGGCGCCGGCAAGCGAAGCCGCAAGCTCCCGAGCGAGATTGCGTGTCCTCGAGAACAGATGTGGCTGGAACGCGACGAGGACGCGGCCGGCGGCGACCTCGCGCGCCGCCCCGATCGTCGCCGAGATCTTGCTCGGATTGTGGGCGTAGTCGTCGTAGACGACAACGCCGGCGGCTTCGCCGATCCGCTCGAAGCGGCGCGCTGCACCCTTGAACTCGGCGAGGACGGGCGCGGCCTGGTCCGGAGAGACGCCGCAGAGCTCGAGCGCAGCCAGGGCGGACGCCGCGTTCCACCGGTTGTGCTCACCGGGAATCGCAAGCTCGATCTTGACCGGCGCAAGCTCCCAGCCTCGGACGACCTTGGGGACCTGCGCCAGCCAGTGCTCGAACATCTCTTCGAGCTCGGCCTGCGACGCGTAGGTCGTGTGGTGGTCGAGCTCGACGTTCGTCACGACCGCGATCTCCGGGCGCAGCTGCTCGACCGTCCGGTCGGACTCGTCCCCTTCGACGACCAGCAAACCCTCACCAGCCCCCGCATTGCCGCCCAGCTGCGGAATCTCGGCCCCGATCAGGAACGCCGGGTCCCGGCCGAGCCGGTCGAGACAGAACGCGATCATCGCGGCGGTCGTCGTCTTCCCGTGCGCCCCCGTGACGACGATCGAGTCACGCAGCGAGACGAGCTCGGCGAGGAGCTCCGCCCGGCTCCGCCCCGGGAACGAGTAGGCGCTCGAGACCACGACCTCCCAGTCGTCGGACGGCTCCGGCTCCGCCGAAATCGAGACAGGGATTCCGGCGGCACGAACGTGCTCGAGATACGGCGTCTCGTTGCGGTCCCAGCCTGCCGTCTGCGCTCCCCAGGCGTGAGCGAGCAGCGCGTAGCCGCTCATCCCGGCCCCGCCGATCCCGACGAAGTAGATCCGCCTACCTTCGAGCGCGGGCAAGCGCGATCAGCTCCTCTGCGATCAACTGCGCCGCATCGGGACGGGCGAGCGAGCGCATCGACTCCCCCATCTCGGCTCGACGGCGTTCGTCGCCGAGCAGCGACCGCACCAGCTCGGGCATGCGCCCGATCTCGAGCTCGGAAACGACGACGGCTCCGCCGCCACGCTCGAAATAGCGCGCGTTCTTCGTCTGATGGTCGGCGGTGACGTTCGGCGACGGAACGAGCACAGCCGGCTTGCCCGCCGCAGCGACCTCCCAAACCGAGCCGCCCGCGCGCGCGACGACGAGGTCGCACGCCGCGAGCGCGGCGGACAAGTCGTCCGTCCAGGGGAGAAGCACGTAGTCGCTGCGCGGACCCCGGCGCCGGAGCTCGTCCTCGTACCGCTCGCCGCAGAGATGGAGGACTGCGGGCCCACGTTGGCCGAAGGCTTCGACGGCCGCGTCGTTGAGCGCACGGGCCCCCTGCGAGCCGCCGAACACGAGCAGCACCGGCCCCTCCTCGGGCAGGCCGAAGCGGCGGCGGCCCTCCTCGGCGCTGACGGCTTCTGCTGCCCGGACGGGGCGCCCGACGACCCGATACTTCGAGCTATCCCGCCTCTCTACCGCGTAGGCGAGGAAGACCCGGCGCGCGAACGGCGCGGCGAGGCGGTTCGCCAGGCCGAGGTGCGCGTCGGCCTCCATGAGCGCAGCGGGGACGCGGTGAAGCCATGCCGAGTACACCATCGGGCCGGAGACGTAACCGCCTCCCCCGAGGACGACGTCGGGCTTTCGCCGGGCGATGATCCGCCTGCAGGCCGCGGGGGCGCAACCGGCCTGGAACAGCGAGCGTAGGAGCTGGATGCCCGGGCGGCGGGGCACACCCGAGATCCTGAAGGCATCGAACTCGAAGCCGGCCTCAGGCGCGAGCCGCGCCTCGACGCGATCCGGCGACCCGGCGAAGGTCACGCTCGCGCCGTGCTCCCGCAGTACTTCGGCCACCGCCAGCGACGGCTGCACGTGGCCGGCGGTCCCCCCGGCTGCGATCAGGCACACGAGCTTCTCTCTCTGCTCCACGGTTGAGACCGATGTTAAGGAGGATGCCGACGGAGGCGAGCACAACCACGAGGTTCGAGCCTCCGTAGGAGACGAACGGAAGCGGGATTCCGGTCAGAGGAGCAAGTCCCAGGACAGCGGCAAGGTTGACGGCCGCCTGAGCGCAGATCAGCGTTACCAGCCCGGCGGCCAGCGTCTTGCCGAAGGGATCGCGGCACTGGAGAGCGATCCGGAGACCGACATAGGCGAACGACGCGTAGGCCGCGATCACGGCCATCGAGCCGACGAGGCCGAGCTCCTCGCCGATCACCGCGAAGATCATGTCCGTGTGCGCCTCGGGCAGGTAGAAGATCTTCTGCACGCCCTGCCCGAGACCGAGGCCGAAGATGCCGCCGGAACCGAGGCCGATCATCGCCTGGACGGTCTGGAAGCCGGCGCCCTGCGAGTCGTGCCACGGGTTGATGAAGCTGAAGATCCGAGCGCGACGGTAGGGCTCGAACCACGCCGCGGCAAGCCCGAGGACGGCGACGATCGTCCCTCCCGCGAGCAGCGTGCGGACCGGCGTTCCGGCCACGGCGAGCATCCCGGCCACCATCAGGACGAGCGCGATCGCGGTGCCGAGGTCGGGCTCGGCAAGGAGGAGCACGCAGAAGATCCCGATCAGCATCCCGATCGGGCGCGCAAGCTGGCGCAGGCTCTGCGGCGCGCCGCGGCGACTCAGGAACCACGCGGCCCAGACCGCAAGCGCGAGCTTGGCCAGCTCGGAGGGCTGGAACACGATCGGCCCGAAGGAGATCCACCTGCGCGCGCCGTTGACCGCGCTGCCGACGACGAGGACGACGAGACAGAGCCCGAGACTGGCGAGGACGAGCAACGGCGCGAGACGCTTGAGAGCCCGGTAGTCGATCCGCGAAAACACGACCATCGCGGCCAGGCCGATCACGGCGTAGATCCCCTGCCGCTTGAGGTAGGAGCTCGGATCGGCGTTCGAGATCGCGGCGGGAGCCGAGGTTGCGCTGTAGACCATCACGAGCCCGAAGGCGACGAGCGCGAGCGTGATCAGGATCAGGAGGTGGGCGTCGAGCTGCTGGCGCTTCATCGCAGTGCCTCCACGAGCCGGCGGAACGCCTCGCCGCGCTGCTCGAAGTTCTCGAACTGGTCGTAGCTCGCGCACGCCGGCGAGAGCAGCACGACGTCCCCGGGCTTCGCCGCGGCCGTGGCGGCGCGAACCGCCGTCTCGAGGTCGCCGCTCGGCTCATGACGGACGCCCACCCGGTCGAGTGCCGCCGCGATCTCCTCTGCGGTCTGGCCGATCAGGAACGCGGTGCCGCGCCCCCGCAATGCGTCGGCAAGCTCGTCGAAGTGCTCGCCCTTCCCGGAGCCGCCGAGAATGACCCGAAGCGGCTCCTCGTAGGCGGCGATTGCGCGGCGCGCGGCCGCGGTGTTCGTGGCCTTCGAGTCGTTGACGTACCGGACCCCTCCGATCTCGGCGACCGGCTCGAGCCGGTGCGGAACGCCGGCGAAAGTTCGGAGCGCCTCGGCGATCGCGTCGTCCGGAATGCCCGCAGCGCGGGCAACCGCGGTCGCCGCCGCAGCGTTCTCGCGGTTGTGCTCGCCGGGGATGAGCGGCTCGGCCGGCAGCGGGTCATCGGGGCCGAACTCGATCCCGTCGAGCCCGATCCCGCGCGGCACGATCCGCACGCCGGCACGCTCGAAGATGCGGAGCTTCGCGTCGCGGTAGGCCTCGAAGCTCGAGTGCCGGTCGAGGTGGTCGGGCTCGAGGTTGAGGAGGACGGCGATGTCGCACGAGAGCGTGTGCACGTCCTCGAGCTGGAAGCTGGACAGCTCGCACACGATCCACGCGTCGGGCTCGACGTCCCCCGCCACCTCGCTGAGTGCGCGGTGCTCGTTACCGGCGAGCTCTGCTTCGCGGCCTGCAGCGGCGAAGATCGCACCCAGGAGCCGCACCGTCGTGGTCTTCCCCTTCGTGCCGGTGACGCCGACCAGCGGGTTTCCCGGAAGCAAGCGGTAGCCGAGCTCGATCTCGCTCCAGACCGGGATCCCACGCGAGCGCGCGCCCGCAACGGGCGGCGCCTCGCCGGGTACTCCCGGGCTCTTCACGACGACGTCGACGTCCAGCAGCAGTTCTTCCTCCTCGGTCCCGAGCAGGACTTCGACGCCGGACCCGGCAAGCCTGCCGACCTCGAGATCGGCCGAGCGGTCGGCCGCGCGAACCTCGATTCCGCGCTCCGCGAGGGCGAGAGCCGCGGCCTGTCCCGACCGGCCCAGACCGACGACGAGCGCCCTACGGATGGAAGTCGAGGTAGTACTGATAGTAGATCCCGAAGGCGGCTGCTCCGAGGATGGCGGCGACGATCCAGAAGCGGACCATGATCTTCGTCTCGGACCAGGCCTTCATCACGAAGTGGTGGTGGATCGGGGCCATCAGGAACACGCGCTTGCCCAGGAACTTGAAGCTGAACACCTGGAGGATGACCGACAGCGCCTCCAGCAAGAAGATGCCCCCGACGACGAGCAGGAGCACCTCGACCTTGGAGAAGACGGCGAAGGCCCCGAGCGCGCCGCCGATCCCCATCGATCCGGTGTCGCCCATGAACACTTCCGCCGGGAAGGCGTTGAACCACAGGAAGCCGATCGACGCGCCGATCAGCGCGCCGCCGAGGATCGCCAGGTCGAGCGAGCTCGCGTCGCCGGGCCCTGGGACACCGCTTCCCGTCCTGATGTACGTGAGCACGTTGATGGCCGTGAACGAGACGAGCGCGATGATCCCCGTGCCGGCTGCGAGCCCGTCGATGCCGTCCGTCAGGTTCACGCCGTTCGCGGCCCCCGCGACCACGAGGAAGATCAGCAGGTACCAGAACCACCACAGGTTCGGGCGGACGTTCAGGACGGGGATGTACACCGACGTCTTGAAGTGCTCGTCGTGGACTGCGAAGCCGATTCCGACTGTGATCGCGCCGAGCAGCAACAGTTTCCAGCGACCGGAGAGCCCGAGCGAGCGACGATGCATGAGTTTGATGAAGTCGTCGACGAAGCCGATGCCCGCGCACGCGAGCGTGACTCCGAACACGGTCAGAGCGGGAAACGTGTACTTGCTGAGGGCAAGGAACGAGATCGAAGCCGCAAACATGATCAGAAGGCCGCCCATCACCGGCGTCCCCTGCTTGGCGAAATGGTGTTCGGGGCCCTCCTCGCGGATCTGCTGGCCGAACTCGTTGCGGCGCAGGAAGGCGATGAACCGCGGCCCGAGCAGGATCGAGATGATCATGGCGATGATGGCGGCGAGGAGGACTCGGACCATCGTTCGGAGTTACGCGCTCACCAGCGCGAGCGCATCGGCGATCGATTCGAGCTCGAGCGCCCGCGCTCCCTTGATCAGGACGCAGTCGCCGGGCCTCAGCTCTTCACGGACGGCGGCCAGTGCCTCGTCGCGAGTGGCAACCCAGCGCCCGCCGTATGCCTTCGCCCGAGGGCCGACCGCCACGAGGACGTCGACCTCGGTCTCGCGCGCCGCCCGAGCCACTTCCTCATGTGCGTTTTCGGAGTAGTCGCCGAGCTCGGCCATCTCGCCCAAGACCGCGATCGTCCTCCGGCCGTTCGCCCGCTCCCGCAGGTGCTCGAGCGCGGCCCGCATCGTGATCGGGTTGGCGTTCCAGGCATCGTTGATCACCAGCCCCCCGCCGGGCAGCTCGATTTCCTGGTTGCGCCAGCCGACGAACTGGACCTGGAGGCGGGTGGGGATCTCGAGCCCAAGCGCACGGGCGGCGGCGAGGGCGCACAGTGCGTTGGTGGCCAGGTGCCGCGCGTTGAAGCTGACCTCGACGTCCCCGAGCGTCGTACGCAGCAGGGGCGGCTCGAACGACTCGACGCGGACGTCCTCGCCGACACGGACGACTTCGAGGTCGTCGCGCTCGACCGTGAAGCCGGCCGGGACGATCGCTGTCCCTCCGGGTGGAAGCGCGGCGATCAGCTCGCTCTTCGCGCGGATGACGCCTTCGAGGGTTCCGACCTTCTCCAGGTGCACGGGCCCGACCGCGACGACCACCCCGATCTCGGGCTTCGTCAGCTCCGCCAGCTCGGCGATCTGACCGAACCCCCGCATCGCCAGTTCGACGATGCACACCTCGGTGTCGGGCTCAAGCCGGCAGAGGGTGAGCGGGACGCCGATCTCGTTGTTGAAGCTGCGCTCGGCGGCGACGGTCCGCCTTTGCGACCCTGCGATCGCCGCGAGGATGTCTTTCGTCGTCGTCTTGCCGTACGAGCCGGTGACGGCGACGACACGGGCCCGGGAGCGCTCTTGTACAGCGGCAGCGAGGGCGGCAAGTGCCCGGAGGGCGTCCTCGGGAACGAGCGTCGCGGCCGCGCCCCGCCCGAGCGCATCCGCGCAGAACTCGGCGCCTCCTCCGACGGCCACGAACAGGTCGCCGTCGACGACCTTCCGCGAGTCGATCTGCACGCCGGTGATTTCGTGGGTGGAGGGAGCCGGGTCCAACCGGCCGGGGCACAGCCGGGCGACCTCGTTCAAGGTCAGCGGGATCATGTCTCTGCCTTCACTCGAAGTCGCCGTAGCGCCTCGCGTGCCACCTCTCGGTCGTCGAAGGGAATCTTTCGGTCGCGGAACTCCTGTCCCTGCTCGTGGCCTTTCCCGGCGACCACGACGACGTCACACGGCTCCGCGGCCTCCACGGCACGCTCGATCGCTATGCGGCGATCCGGTTCGACCTCGACGCCCGCGCCGGCTCCGGCGACGATCTCCTCGATGATCGCGAGCGGGTCTTCGCCGCGAGGGTTGTCGGAGGTGACGATGGCGACGTCTGCCCCTTCGGCCGCGATCTTGCCCATCAGCGGCCTCTTTCCTCGATCCCGGTCTCCGCCACACCCGAAGACGCAGAGGACGCGGCCTCCGGCGAGCCCGCGTGCCGCACGGAGGACGTTCTCGAGCGAATCGGGAGTGTGGGCATAGTCGACAAGAACGGTGAACGGCTGGCCTTCGTCCACCGCCTCGAACCGGCCGGGAACACCGGCCACCGCGGCGATGCCGCTCGCGACCGCCTCGTCCGGAAGGCCGAGCAGACGGCCGGCGGCAATCGTGCCGAGCACGTTCTCGACGTTGAACCTGCCGCGCAGCTTCGTGCGCAGCTCCAGGCCGCCGGCCCTGAAGTGGGCGCCGTCCGGGCCGAGCTCGAGCTCCTCCGGGCAAAGCTCGGCGTCCTCCGGGAGCCCGAAGGTCAGCGGCTCACGCCCGAGGGCGCGGAGCTCCTCGGCGAGACGACGCCCGTAGGGGTCTCCGACGTTCACGGCAGCGGCGGGCGGCGGCTCGCTCGCGACGAACAGCCGCCGCTTCGCGTCGAAGTACCGCTCCAGCGTCCCGTGGAAGTCGAGGTGGTCCTGCGTGAGATTCGTGAACACAAGCGCGTCGAAGCGCACGCGGTCGAGGCGGTGGAGCTCCGAGCCGTGCGAGGTCGCCTCGACGGCGCAGCTGCGATCGCCACGGTCGAGCATCTCCCGGAAGGTGCGCTGGAGGTCGACCGCCTCCGGCGTCGTGCGGACCGCCGGTCGCCGATCGCCTCCGACGCGGCTTTCGATCGTCCCGATCAGGCCGGGGCGCAGGCCCGCGGCATCGAGGACCGAGTGGAGCAAGAACGCCGTCGTCGTCTTGCCGTTCGTACCGGTCACGCCGGCGACGACCAGCTGCTCGGTCGGGCGGCCGAAGAGCTCGTCGGCGGCGATCGCCATCGTCGCGCGGGCGTCCGGGACGACCAGCTGCGGCACGGGAAGGTCGAGCGGGCGCTCGACGACGAGACCGACCGCGCCGCGCTCGACCGCTTCGGGGGCGAAGTCATGACCGTCGGCGCGTGTCCCCGGGACGCAGAAGAACAGCGCGCCGGGCGTGACGGCGCGTGCGTCGTAGGCGAGGTCGCGCACTTCCACCCGTGCCCGGTTGACGACGCTCGAGGGTGCGAGTGCGGCGATGAGACCCTCCAGGTTCATCGCCAGCCGAGTCTACAGAGGCACCCTGCCGTTCCCGACCCTGCAGGAGTCACGCTTTCGGCGCATTCCCGTTTCACATCCGTGACGGTTTCGCGGCTAGCATCGAAAACGGGGGTAGGGCGCGTTAGCGCCCCGGGGGAAAGCTTCACGCGCGTGTGCGCGTCTATCAGTGGAGGGCCGTCGCGGGGGCGTCCGGCGGCACTTCGAGGTACTGCAGGTCGAATTTCGCGATCTCCTGGAACACCGGCGCCGCGACCAGGCCGCCGAAGATCGCTCCATGTGGCTCGTCCACGGTCACGAGGATCACGAGCCGCGGCTTACTCGCGGGCACGAACCCGACGAACGAGGCGATGTAGCGCGTGTCGGAGTAGCCCCAGCGAGTCGGCTTGGCTGCCGTCCCCGTCTTGCCGGCGACCTGGTAGCCGGGGATCTCGGCGCGCGTTCCCGTGCCCTCGATCACGACATCCCGGAGCATCTGCGTCAGCTCGGCGGCGATCCGTTTCGACACGATCCGCCGGCGCTCGAGCCGCGGTCGAGCGCTCCCGATCCGATCCACCAGGTGCGGCTGCACCCACAAGCCGTGGTTCGCAATCGCCGCGTAGGCCGAGGCCATCTGAACGGGAGTGATAGCGATCCCGTGTCCGATCGGCACGTTTCCGATCGTCGAGCCCGACCACTTCTCGGGTGGCACCACGATTCCCGGGCTCTCTCCCGGGAAGTCGATTCCGGTCTTGCGGCCGAACCCGAAGCGCGAGATCCAGTAGGAGACCCCCTTGTCTTGCCTGCTGAGCATCTCGGCCAGCGTGATCGCGCCGACGTTCGAGGAGTGGGCCAGGATCTGCGCGACCGAGTACGTGACCGTGCCGCGCGGCTCTGCGTCGTGGATCCACCGGTCGGAGACGTGGATCTGGTACGGGAGGGTGAACCTCGTCCAGGGTGAGACGAGCCCTTCGGACAGGACTCCTGCGATGGTCACGAGCTTGAACGTCGAGCCCGGCTCGTAGGTGTCTGTCACCGTTCGATTTCGCTGCATCGCCTCGGGAGCAGTCGGGTAGCGATTCGCGTCGAAGCCGGGCGCATTCGCCATTGCGAGGATGGCGCCGTTGCGGGGATCCATCACAATCGCCGTCGCGCTCTTTGCGTGCCACGTCTTGATCGCTTTCTGGAGCTCGGCCTCCGTCGTGGCCTGGATCCTCTGGTCGAGGGTCAGGTGGACGTCCTTCCCGTCGCGCTCGGGAGTCGAGCTGATGATGTCGATCGCCCGCCCGAACGGGTCCTTCACAATCGTCTGCAGTCCCGCCCGCCCGGCCAGCTTGCGGTCGAGCTGGAGCTCGATCCCTGCGAGGCCGCGATTGTCGACGCCCGCATAGCCGATCACGGACGCTCCCTCCCGGCCGTGCGGATACGTCCGGCGCTCCTCGCGATAGAAGCCGAGCCCTTGGAACTTCCTGCGCGCCAGCCGCGCCGCGCTCACGGGATCGGCCTGCCGCGCGACATAGACGAACCCCTTCGAGCGGTCGGTCAGCTGCTGATAGAGCTTGTCGGGATCGAGGCCGAGCGCATGCGCCGCAGCCACGGCTACCGCCCGCGGCTGGGTGATTTGCCGAGGGTCGGCGTAGACCGTGGTCGCCTGCTCCCCAATCGCAAGCTGGACGCCCGTACGATCGAAGATCGTCCCCCGGTGAGGCGGGATGGTGACCGCCTCACGGTGCTGCCCGGAGGCGAGCTTGCCGAGCGACTGGGCCCGCACTCCCTGCAGCCACATCGCCCGCGCCACGGTAATCAGGAATACGAGCGTGAAGAACAGGAGCAGGAGGCGGATGCGCCGGTTCGCCGTCCGCGCGCCCATGGTCTCAGCGGTCGAGCGTGATGTATTTGGTCCGGTCCGACCGGGCAGGAACGAGCCCGAGTTGGGTGCGCGCGAGCGATTGGATCCGTCCGGTCGCCGCCGAGCTCGACAGCTCGGACGACAGGGCGGAGTTCTGCGCGACGAGGCTTATCTTCGTCCGGCCGAACTTGTCGTACTGCACGTTGAGGCGGAGGACTGCGACGTTCAACGCGACGACGCCGGCCAGGAGCACCGCCACCAGCACGATCCAGAGGACGCCTCCGGTCATGCGAGAGCGCGGACGCGTGCGGCGGCTTGGCCTCGGCGCCGGACGGGCCGCCGGAACGGCGGGCGCCTCGAGTGGCGCGGCGGCGGTCGAGGCGGCCATCAGACCTTCACCGCCGCCCGGAGCCGAGCCGAGGCCGCGCGTGGATTCGCCGCAAGCTCGCGCGACCCCGGGCGGACCGGCCGCCTCGTCAGCTCGCGAACGACCGGCTCGTGGCCGCAGGTGCAGATGGGGAAATCGGGCGGGCACACACAGCCGCGGGCCTGGTCGCGCATGAACCGCTTCACGATCCGGTCCTCGAGCGAGTGGAAGCTGATCACCGCCAGCCGGCCGCCGGGCCGAAGCATTCGCACTGCGTCCGGCAGCGCGGACTCGAGAGCCCCGAGCTCGTCGTTGACCGCGATCCGCAGAGCCTGGAAGACCCGCCTGGCCGGGTGGCCGGCCCCGAAGCGGGCGGGAGTGGGAATGGCGCTCTTGATGATGTCCACGAGCTCCCCGGTACGCGCGATCGGATGCTCCTTTCGCCTGCGCCCGATCGCGCGGGCGATCTGGCTCGAATAGCGCTCTTCGCCGTAGCGGCGGAAGATCGTCGTGAGCTCGCGCTCGTCGGCCTCGTTGACGAGCTCGCGCGCCGAGATCTCGGCGGAGGGATCCATGCGCATGTCGAGCGGTGCGTCGCAGGCGTACGAGAAGCCTCGGTCGGGACGGTCGAGCTGCATGCTCGAGACGCCGAGGTCGAGCAGGATCGCGTCCGCGCCTACCTCGTTGTCGGCAAGCTGCTTCAGGACGACGGCGAAGCTCCCCCGGAGCAGCCGTGTCTGCACGCCGGCGCGCCGGCGAAAGCGCTCGAAGTGCGAGCGCACGCAGGGATCCAGGTCGATGGCGATCAGCCGGCCCCGGCCCCCCAGGTCCTCGGCCAGCAACTCCGCGTGGCCACCGGCACCGAAGGTGCAGTCGACGACCGTCTCGCCGGGCCGGACGGCGAGCAGTTCCCGCACTTCCGTGGCGAGCACGGGAAGGTGATCAGTTACGCGCGGCTGCGAGGCGTTCGGCAACATCCTCAACACTCCCCTCGATCTCTTTCAGCTGCGCCCGCCAGGCGGAGCGGTCCCAGATCTCTAGGTGGTCGTTGACTCCCGCGACGACGACGTCGCGCCTGAGCCGCGCGTGCCGCGCGAGCGCGGGCGGCAGCGTCACCCTGCCCTGCTTGTCCAGCTCCGTCTCCGAGGCGCCGGAAAAGAAGAATCTTTGAATCCTGCGGCTGTCCGGGCTCAGCGGGTTCAGCGACGCGAGCTGCGACTGGACGAGGGCCGTCCACTCTTCGCGGGTATAGGCGTACAAGCACTGGTCCATCCCCCGCGTCAGCACGATCCCGCCCTTGAAGACCTCGCGGAACCGCGACGGAAGCGTGATCCGCCCCTTGTCGTCGACCGTGTGCTCGTATTCGCCTAGAAGCATCGTCTTGCGCCATCCGCTGTCCTCCACTTTGCGCCACTCTAGCCCATTCTCCTCCACAGCGCAACACCAACGCGCCACCGGGAGATGTACGGGTCAGGGGGTCAGAAGGCCGCCGTAGGCGCCGCGGCGCGTCAAGGCGCGCGCGCCGCAGGCGGCCGCGAGCTCGAGCGCTTCCGCGGCAGGAAGCCCCTTGCCGAGGCCGTAGGTCAGACCGGCCGCGAACGAGTCTCCGGATCCATACGTATCCAGGACCTGTCCCGAGATGGGCGCGACGGCGAAGGCGGTCTCCTCCCCGCCGGCCTCGGTGAACAGGCCCCCGGCCGCACCGGCGGTCGAGACAACCAGGCGCGGAGGCGAAACGAGAGTCCCGGCTTGGTACAGCTCGCCCGGGTCGCCGGCGCTGTTGACAAGAGCGTCGAGCTCGACGGCGGCCTCGACGAGTGTCGGAAGCTCGCGGGCCGTCGCGACGAGCACGCGAGCCGCCCGCGCGGCGCGGAGGGCGTCTGCGTCCCCGCCAGTGAAGTAGACCGCGTCCGCATCCCCCAGCTCGTCCCACGGCAGCCGGTCGCTGCGCCGCGGAACGAGCTTGTGACTCAGAAGCGTGATCGTCCGCTCGCCCGTCGCGTCGACGAACGTGACCGCCCGCCGCTGTGGCTCCGGGCGGAATGCCGCCTCAACACGAACCCCGAGACGGCCCAGCTCCTCTCGCGAGCGCTGACCCAGCTCGTCGTCGCCGAGCGCGGTCACGAACAGGCAGCTTCCCGCAAGCGCCGCCAGGACGACCGCGGAGACCGCACCCCCGCCGGCGGGCTCGGCCCAGGCCTCCTGTGCGTGCGTGATCTCACCGGGCGCGGGGAGCCGTTCGACGCGGACGAAATCGACCCATTCCACGTGCCCGACGACGGCGACCCTCATGCCGCAGTCTCACATCTCGGCATGCTCGTCCGTTTCAACCGATGATGAGTGCCGTGCGCATCCCGCCGTTCGAGTCTCTGTACCTCGAGCATCGTGACGAGCTCTTCGGCTTCCTCGTCAGACGCGTCGGCCGGGAGCGTGCGGAGGACGCCTTTCAGGAGACGTTCCTGCGCGCGCTCCGCGGTTACCCCGAGCTTCGCCACGGGCGCCACCTGCGGGCGTGGCTGTACACGATCGCGGCGCGCGTGGCAGCAGACGAGCATCGCCGCCGCCCGCCGGCCGCGCCGGCGTCCGCCGAAGCGGCGCCGGACAGCCGCCCCGGCTACGCGGAGCTCGAGCACCTCGCCGACGAGCTGCCGGCGACCGAGCGGGCGGCCGTCGTTCTGCGCTACGGCTACGACCTGTCCTACGCCGACATCGGCGCGGCGCTCGGATCGAGCGAGCAGGCGGCCCGTCAGGCCGCCTCCGCCGGAGTCCGGCGCCTGCGCAAGAGGAGGATCGAAATCCGATGACCGTTTCCCCCGAGCTCGACCGTCGCTTCCGCAATGCCGCCGCAGCTGAAGGCCTGCTGGACGTCGCCTACGACGTGAGCGACTCCCCGATCGGCCCGCTTCTGATCGCCGCGTCCGAGCGCGGCCTGTGCCGCATCTCGTTCGACCCCGACCCCGAGCACGAGCTCGAGGCCCTGAGCCGCTCGTTCGGAGCGCGAGTGCTGCGATCGCCGCAGCCGCTGGATCCCGTCAAGCGCCAGCTGGACGAGTACTTCGAAGGCCGGCGGGACACGTTCGAGCTCTCCACCGACATCGAGCGCCTGACGCCCTTCAACCGGCGTGTACTCGAAGCGCTTGCACGCGTCCCGTACGGAACGCTGACGACCTACGGGACGCTCGCCGGCGAGGCCGGCCGGCCTCGCGCCGCCCGAGCCGTCGGGATGGTGATGAACAGGAACCCGATCCCGATCGTTCTCCCTTGCCACAGGGTCGTCGGGTCGACCGGCAGTCTCGTCGGGTACGCGGGAGGGCTGGATCGCAAGGAGCGGCTGCTTCGGCTCGAGGGCGCGCTCGTGTAGAAGGGGCCGGCCGCCCTCGAAGGCGGCCGGCCGGCAGCTCTTGCGTTATTTCGTATGGTGAGCTCCGAAGCTCGCGACGGGATGCTTCTTGCCGCTATTGATGATCGAAGCACAGTCGGAGCTCGTGACCAGGACCCAATACTGAGGATTGGATGAGGGGTCGATGTCGAGCGCCGTTTCCAGCACCAACGTGTTATCAGGCTTGTTGTAGACGTATCCCTCGTTGCTATTCGGTATCCCGAAGCGGGACACCGGGACCGCCTTTGCCAGAGCGCAGTTCTCGACCGCTCTCAGCTCGCTTTGCAGGTTCTTGACCTTCTTCGACAGCGCCGCAAATTGCTTGGGCGTCACCGCCTGCTCGCCGGCCGGAGCGGCAACTGCGTAGATGGCCACCGCAACCAGACCGGCCGCGATGAGTACGGCCAAGTGCTTCATTGGACTCCCCTTTCTGTGGACATGACCTCGAAGCCAAGGCGTCATATCACACAGAGCGAGAAAACTTGATCACGCCTCCACCAGTTTGTAGCCCACCCCCCAGACGTTCACCACGTAGCCCCCGCCGCCGTTCGCGGAGTTGAGCTTGCGCCGCAGCCGGGAGGCGTGCGAGTCGATCGTCCGGGTGCGGCCGAGAGACCGAAAGCCCCAGACGTCGCGGAGCAGCTCCTCCTTGGTGAACACACGGGCAGGCTCGGAGGCCAGCCTGACGAGCAGCTCGTACTCGCGGCCCGCGAGTGCGACCGGCTCCTTGCCGACCGTGACCCGCCGTGTGCGCCGGTCGACGACGAGCTCGCCTGCCTCGAGCCGCTCCGCCGGTGGAGGCGAAGCGCGACGCAGGACCGCCCGGATCCGCGCCAGCAGCTCGTCGTAGAAGAAGGGGCGAGGTACGAAGTCGTCGCAGCCGCGCTCGAAGGCGCGCACGCGATCGACCGCGTCGGCGGCGGCGTCTCCGAGCACGATCACGGGAACCTGCCGATCCCAGGACCGGCCCGGCTCACCCTCGCGGATGCGGCGGCAGAGGTCGAGCCCGGAGGAGTCCGGCAGCGCCGAGTCGACGAGCACGAGATCCGGCTTGACCCGCTCGGTGAGCTCGAGCGCCTCTCCCCCGCGCTCGGTTCCGAGCACCTCGAAGCCGTCGTCGGAGAGGTGCCGCTCGAGGTAGCCGCGCGTCTCAGGGTCGGGCTCGGCGAGGACGAGTGCGAGTGCGTTCGTCATGCCGGCGACGCTACCAACCCCAGGATGCGCTGCCTAGATGTCCATTCGGGCAACTTCGTGCCGGACGATCGACAGCTCACTCGTCCCCACGGACCGTGCCCGGCTAGAGACGTCCAGACCGAACGACGCCCCAGAGCAACCAGACCCCGAGCACGCCCGAGAGCGCAAACCCGATCAGCGAGAGCACGTTGACGCCGAGCAGGTGAGGTCCGGCCTTGGCGAAGATCCCGATCAGGCTCGACCCGATCATCCCGCCCACGACGACGAGCCCCATCACCAGTCGGTTGAAGGCGACGTCGATCTTGTGCATGAACTCGTCCAGCCCCTTGTGCACGAAACCGACCTCGATCTGGCCGTCGCGGATCTCCTCGAGGAAGTCGTGCACCTGGTAGGGGACGTCGTAGACGATCTGCGCGAGCGCCCAGCCTTCCTTGCGCGCCCGCGACATGATCCGCTGCGGGGTGTAGCGACCGAGCATCAGGCTGCGCGCGTACGGCTTCGCGACCTCGAACACGTTGAAGTCCGGGTACAGCTCGACCCCCACCGAGCCGAGCGTCGCGATCGCCTTGTCCAGCAGAACGAAGCGGGTGGGCAGCCGCAGGTTCATCGAGTAGATGAGCGTGAAGGCCTCGCGGATCACCTGAATCGGATCGATCTCCGCCAGGCTGGCGCCGTAGTAGCGGTAGAACAGCTCCCGCAGCTCGGCGGCGAACTCTTCCTCCCGCTCCCTCGGGTAGCGGACGCCGAGCTCGGCGAGCCGCCGCGGGAGCACGTCCACGTTCTCGTTCGCCGCGTCGACGAACAGCCGCGTCAGCTTCGACATGTCCTCGTCCGTCAGCTTCCCGGCGAGGCCGAAGTCCACCAGTCCGATCTGGTCGCGCTGCTCCAGCACGAGGATGTTCGCCGGGTGCGGGTCGCCGTGGAAGAACCCGTTGCGGAAGATCATCGTCATCCACGCCTCGGTCATCAGATAGGCGAGGCGGCGGCGCTCCTCGAGCGAGTACCCCAGCGGGTCGAGGTCGGCGAGCTGCGTCCCCTCGATGAACTCGAGCGTCAGGACCTGCGTGCGCGAGTACGTCCAGTACACCTTTGGGACGCGGACGTGGGGATGGCCCGCGAAGTCGCGTCGGAACGTCTCCGCGTTGCGCCCCTCGTGCCGGTAGTCGAGCTCCTGCCGGATCGAGCGGGCAAACTCGTCCACGAGGCCGCGTGCGTCGATGAAGTCGAGCGCGCGCACGCGCTCCTTTGCGATCCGGGCCGCCTGGTAGAGGAGAGCCAGGTCGGCCTCGATCTGCCGCGGTGCGTCCGGGCGCTGCACCTTGACCGCGACCTTGTGTCCGTTCGGCAGGACGGCCATGTGCACCTGGCCGATCGAGGCGGCTGCGATCGGCTCCGCGGAGAACTCGAGGAACAGCCGCTCGATGGGCTGCTCCAGCTCGCGCTGAACGACTTCCTCGACCTGCTCGAACGGGAACGGGCGCACATCGTCCTGCAGCGCGCGCAGCTCGGTGATGATGTCGGGAGGGACGATGTCGGGCCGCATCGAGAGCAGCTGCCCGAACTTGACGAACGACGGCCCGAGCTCGTCGAGCATCTCTCGCAGGTGCTGGCCGCGCTGGGACGGGACTACGGAAGCGAGCGGCTTGTTCGGCCGCCAGGGCAGGAGATCGGTCAGCCGGTGCGTCTCGAAGAAGTAGCCGAAGCCGTGGCGGACCGCGACCTGCGCGATCTCGGAGATGCGGCCGATGTTTCGGGCCGTGGACGGCTGGGGCTCAGCCATGCCCGAAGTGTTGCACCTAGGCCCGGAAAACCCTGTTAGCGCTCGACCAGGCGCGGCTTGTCTTCGAGCAGCCGCAAACGGTGCTCGAGCTGGGCGAGGCGTAACTCCAGCTCCTCGAACTCGCTGCGGGCGACGAGCCCCAGGTCGCGGCCGAGCTTCTCCACGCTGTCTCCCGCACGCTCACGCAGCCGGACGGCGTCGCCGCGCCACCGGCCGGCGAGCTCCTCGATCTTGGCCCTGGCCTCGTCTTTGCGGATCCCTCCGAGCGCAGCGAGCTCCTCGGCCAGGCGGTCGGCCCGCTCCCCGGTCAGGACAACTGCGCCGAACAGCGCGAGTACGAGCTGCTCGACCGCGGAGCGGCCTTCCCGGCTATCGCGCTCGTCCATGCGGCCGCGTGCGGCGGCGCTGCTGCCGGCGCTGGCGCCTCTCCTCGGCCTTCGCGCGGTCGACCGGCGGGGCGGCCGGAACGAGCTCGGGCTCCGGCTCCTCGACCGCCTGGGGCTCTGCTTCTGCCTCTGCCTCGGCCGGCGCTGCTTCGGCAGCCACGCCGACCATGCCGACCGTCTTTCCGACGGCATCGCTCTCGCGCCGGCGCGCGTACTCCGGCTCGCGCTCCTTCCACATCGTCAGGATCGGCGCCGCGATGAAGATCGACGAGTAGGCACCCGACGCGATTCCGATCAGCAGCGCGAACGCGAAGTCCTTCAGCGTCGCCCCGCCGAAGAGGAGCAGCGCCCCGACCGGCAGGAGCGTGATGAAGCTCGTGGCCAGGGAGCGGCGGATCGTCTCCCACAGTGAGACGTTGGCGATCGTCGCGAACGAGGCGCGCCGCATCAGCGGGATGTTCTCCCTGACTCGGTCGAAGATGATGATCGTGTCGTAGATCGAGTACCCGAGGACGGTTAACACCGCGGCCACGGTCGCCGTCGTCACCTCCCGCCCGGTCAGCGAGTAGACCCCGACCGTGAGCGCGACGTCGTGGATGAGCGCGACGATCACGGGTAAGGCGAACTTGAACTGGAACCGGATCGAGATGTAGAGGACGATCAGGAGCAGCGAGACGATGATCGCGAGGATGGCGGCGCGCGCGATCTGGCGGCCGAAGCTCGACGACACGCTGGTCGCTCCGCGCACGGTGGCGTTGAACTTCGTCCGCAGCTCGTTCGTGAACCTCGTCTGCTGCTTGTCGGTGAGGGAGCGCGTCCGCACTTGGAACCCCTTGTAAGAGTCGCTCCCGAACAAGGCGCCCTTGCCCTGGACGACGGCGCCCTTCTTTCCCACGGTCCCGGCCTGGTCGCGAACGTTGCCGAGGGAGACGGGCTGTGGCGTCGTGAACGTGATCTGAGTCCCGCCCTTGAAGTCGATCCCCAGGTTGAGCCCCTTGACTCCGAGCGAGACCACGCTGATCAAGACCGCGAGCCCGGAGATCCCAAGCCACCAGAAACGCTTCCCCATGAAGTCGATCTCGAGCCACTTCGCGCGCTGGGCGCCGTGAGCGCCCATGAAGCGTGGGTTTTCGAACCAGCGGAACCCGGCGAGCAGGCCGAGCAGGGCGCGCGTCGCGGCGACGGCGGTGACCAGCGAGATCACCGTCCCGATCAACAGCATGAGCGCGAAGCCCTTCACCTGCGCGGTCGCGACCGCGAACAGGACGAGCGCGGTGATCGCGGTGACCATGTTCGCGTCGATGATCGTGTGGAAGCCCTTCGAGTAGCCGGTCGCGATCGCGTGACGGACGGACTTCCCGGACCGCACCTCTTCCTTGATGCGTTCGAAGATGACGACGTTCGCGTCGGCCGCGACTCCGATCGTGAGGATCATCCCCGCGAACCCGGGCAGCGTCAGCGTGACGTGGAAGAGCAGGATCGCGGCGTACAGAAAGGCGGCGTAGACGGCGAGCCCGATCACGGCGACGAGCCCGAGGAAGCGGTAGAACAGCAGCAGGAACAGGGCGACGACGAGCAGGCCGATGAGCGCGGCCGTCTTCGCCTGGGCCAGCGAGTCCTTTCCGAGCGTGGCCGAGACCTCGGTGTGCGCCTGGGTGTTGAACCGCACCGGCAGGGCGCCCGTCTGCAGGACCAGCGCGAGCTGCTTGGCCTCGCCGATCCCGTTCAGGCCGGTGATTTGGGCCCCGCCGCTGCCGCCGATCCCGTTCGGATACTGCTGGAAGTCGATCGTCGGGAACGACTTGATCTCGTTGTCGAGCACGATCGCGAAGCTCTGGAAGTACTGCTGCGCGTCGCTCGGGCTGCCGGCAAGCGTCCACAGGCCCTTGCCTCGCCGCGCCTCCTGCGCCGTGATCTTCGCGAAGAGCTTGGCGCCGTCGCCGGTGAACTGCATCAACACGATCGGCTCGTTCGTCGTCGAGTCGAAGTCGGCCTTCGTCCCCGAGAGCTTGAGGTCGTTCCCCGTCATCTCCGGGATCGGCTCTTGCTTGTTGTCCGGCTCGTACTTGAACAGGTAGTAGTAGGTCTGCGTCGGCGTCCCCGTCCCCGGACAGACGACCGTGCCGGTGCCGCACGTGATCACGATGCGATTCGACGGGGCTCCGAACACCTTCCAGCCCCTTGGGAGCTTCCCGTGGTGCTTCTTCAGGATCGGAAGGACCTTCTTCGCGCGCAACAGCTTCTGGCGCGTTGTTCCCGGTCCCGCCACGAGCTTCTTCTTCTTGTCGAACAGGTACCAGTGCGAGGACTTGGCGTTGACCTGCGACTGAACCGATGCGAGCAGGGCGAACAGGCTGGTCTTCGGATTCACCTGCCCCTGGGCCGTCTTCGTCGGGTCGGCGATGTCCGCCTGGAGGTCGTAGAACTGGAGCTGTGCCGTCTTCCCGATCAGCGCGGCTGCCTGCTCCGGATTGTGGACGCCGGCCAGCTGGATCACGATCTGGTTGGAGCCCTGCTTGCGAATCTCGGGCTCGGACACGCCGAGCTTGTCGATCCGGTTCCGCATGATCGTGACCGACCGGTCGATGTCCGCGCTCGTGATCTTGTAGTTTCGCCGGTTCTCCGGTGGTGCCGCCTTCAGGACCACCTCGAGCCCGCCCTGGAGATCGAGGCCGAGCGTGGGCTTCCGGTGGATCGGAGAACCGGGGATCGCGAGCAGCCCGACCAGTACCAGCGCAAGCGCCAGCAGGCCTGTGATGGTCAGGTATTTGCGCCGCTCGGACACGTCGGCCAGCTTAGCCGGGCTGCTTGGCCTCGGAGCGTTCGACCTCGGGCTCTTCGCTCTCCTCCTCGGCCTCGAGCTCGGGCTGTTCCTCGCCCTCCTCGAGCTCCTCGTCCTCTTCCTCTTCGGTCACGATCGCGGCGACCGCGCGCTTGGCGATCCGGACGGTCGTGCCGGGCGAGATCTCGACCATCACCTCGGAATCGTGAACGTCCTCGATCCGGCCGTAGAGCCCGCCTGCAGTGACGATCTCGTCGCCGATCTGGAGGTTCGAGAGCAGCTGCTCCTGCTGCGTCCGCCGCCGGCGCTGCGGCCGGATCAGCAGGACCCACATCAGCACGAGCAAGACGACGATGATGATCAGAGCGGACACGAATCCCCCTCCTTGGCGGCGGCGAGGCGGTCGAGCGCGCCGGCTTTGAGCGCCGCGAGCTCTCCGCGCCCGATCGCCGCGCGAGCGCGTGCGGTCAGGTCGAGCAAGAAGCTCAAATTATGCAGGCTCAGGAGCCGCAGGCCGAGAAGTTCCTCCTGATTGACGAGATGACGCAGGTATGCGCGCGAGAAGCGGGCGCACGCCGGGCAGGCGCAGTCCTCGTCGAGGGGGCGTGGATCGCGCGCGAAACGGGCGTTGCGCAGGTTGAGCCTGCCCTCCCAGGTCAGAGCCGAGCCTGTGCGGGCCGTGCGTGTCGGCAGCACGCAGTCGAACATGTCGACGCCGCGCTCGATCACCTCCAGGATGCCCTGGGGATCGCCGATCCCCATGAAGTACCGGGGGCTCTCCCTCGGTAGCAAAGGAGCCGTCCACGCCACCGCCTCGAACATCCCCTCGCGCGACTCGCCGACCGAGAGGCCGCCGAGCGCGTAGCCGTCGAAGCCGAGCCCGACGATCTCCTCGATCGACCTGCGCCGCAGCTCCGTGTCCGCGGCCCCCTGCGTGATCCCGAACAGGAGCTGCCCCGGCGCGCGCGGCGCTTCCCTCTGCCTGGCCGCCCAGAGACCTGTCCGGCGGACGGCCTCGGCGAGCTCGGCCCGGGGGACCTCTGCGGGCGGGCAGATGTCGAGGCACATCGCGACGTCCGACCCCAGCGCAGTCTGGATCTCCGCTGCGAGCTCGGGCGTGAACCGGGCCGGGCGCCCGTCGTAGACCGAGCGGAAGGTGACGCCGCCGTCGTCGACGGCGAGGATCGTGTCGCGGAGCGAGAAGACCTGGAAGCCGCCGGAGTCGGTCAGGATCGGACCGTCCCAGCCCATGAAGCGGTGGAGGCCGCCGAGCTCTGCGATCAACTCGTGGCCGGGGCGGAAGTGGAGGTGGTACGTGTTGGCGAGGACGATCCGGGCTCCGATCGCACGCAGCTCGTCGGGGTCGACGGTCTTGACCGTCGCCTTCGTCCCAACCGGCATGAAGGCGGGCGTAGGAACGTCGCCGTGCACGGTGCGGAGGACGCCGGCGCGTGCCTCTCCGTCGGTCGCCGTGAGCTCGAAGCTCACCGTTCCACCCGAGAGGGCAAGAAGTCATCGAGCTCCTCGGGCCGCGCGCGCTCGATCCTCACAGGATCAGCATCGCATCGCCGAAGGAGTAGAAGCGGTACCGCTGCTCGATCGCGATCCGGTAGAGGCGGCGAGTCTCGTCCACCCCGGCGAAGGTCATCACGAGCGCGAGCAGCGTCGAGCGGGGCAGGTGGAAGTTCGTCAGCAGCGCGTCGACCCGGCGGAACTCGAACCCGGGCGTGACGAAGAGCTCGGTGCGGCCTGAGAGCGGCGCGCCGCGGGCGAGCGACTCGAGCACGCGCACAGACGTCGTCCCGACGGCGAGCACCCGCTCCGCCGCCTCGATTCGAGCCCACGCCTCGGGGCGGACCTCGTACCGCTCGCCGTGGAGCTCGTGCCCACCGAGCTCGTCTTCCGTCACCGGTCGAAAGGTGTCGAGCCCGACGTGAAGCGTCACCCGCTCGACGTCGAGCCGGGCGAGCAGCTCGGGGGTGAAGTGGAGCCCGGCCGTCGGCGCGGCCGCGGACCCGGGCTCGCGCGCGTACACCGTCTGGTAGCGCTCCGCGTCCTGTAGCCGCTTGGTGATGTAGGGCGGGAGCGGCATCTCTCCGTCCGGTTCCCCGGTGAGCCGAAGCCGCCACCGGCCCTGGCCGAGCGGCTCGAGCAGCTCGACCGGACCCAACTTCTGACCTGCGCGCAGGCGCCGCGAGGGTCGAGCGAGCCCCTCCCAGAGCCCGTCCTCAGCGAGCCGTTCCACGAGCAGTACCTCCGCCTCTCCCCCACTCGCGCACCGGAGCCTGAGCCGCGCCGGCACGACGCGCGTGTCGTTGACGACGACGAGCTCGTCTCCCAGCTCGTCCGGCAGGTCAAAGAAGCGCCTGTGCCGTACTTCTCTCGTCCTTCGGTCGTAGACGAGCAGCCGTGACTCATCGCGCTGTGCGGCCGGGTGCTGCGCGATCAGCTCCGGCGGCAGGTCGTAGTCCAGCTCGGCCGATCTCATCCGGTGCCAACGCTACTCTCGTCCGGATGGAGGAGAGCGCGCTGGAGAGAGCACGAGCAAGGATCGCGGAGGCGTTGCAGGCACGCGCGAGCGCCGGCCAGTCGGACGCCGCGCTCGAGCGAGCCCGTGCCGGGGTAGAGGCGCTGGCGGAAGCCACCGCCGCGATACCGGAGGCGGTGCGAGAGGGAGTTCGGGCCGAAGCGGCCCCCGTCGCCCGGCAGCTTGCAGAGGTACGGGGACTGGCAGCGCAGACGATCCGCCGCCTCGAACGGCTCGAGGCCGACATGCTCGCCGAGCGGAACGCCCGCATCGACGACCTCGCGCTCCTCGTCGAGTTGATCTCGTCCGGCTGGAAAGCGGTGGACGAGCAGCTGGACTCGCTCCGGCAGGAACTGACCGAGCACCCGGGCGCGACCGTCTACAGCCTGGAGCAGCGCCGCACGGCCTCCTAGCTAGCGCTGCGGCAACAGCAGGCGGAAGCAGCTCCCCTCGCCGGGCTCGCTCTCGAGCGCGATCTCTCCGCCGAGCGCCAGCGCGAGCTCGCGGGCGATCGCGAGCCCCAGGCCCGTCCCCCGGCCGTCACGTGACCAGAACGGGCGGAAGATCCGCTCGCGGGCCTCTGCCTCGATCCCCGGCCCCGTGTCCGAGACCGCGACCGCCACGGTCCCGTTCTCGCCGCTCATCGCGAGCTCGATCCGTCCGCCGTTCGGCGTCCAGCGAAACGCGTTCGCCAGCAGGTTCGAGATGATCTGCAGCACCCGGTCGCCGTCGGAGACGAGCACCGGGTGGACGAGCACCTCGCGCCGGTAGTCGATCTCCCTCCGGCGCGCCTCCTCCGTGAAGGCGACGTAAGCGCTTTCCACGAGACGCGCCATGTCCACCTCCTCCTGGAGGACGGTGAAGCGGCGCGCGTTCAGCTTGGCGAGGTCGAGGATGTCGCCGACGAGCCTCTCGAGCCGGAGCGTCTCGGCTGCGATCACGTCGAGCGAGGCCTCCTGCGAATCCGGGTCGGCGGCCACGCCCTCGCGCAGCGCCTCGAGATGCCCGCGAATCGCCGTCAGAGGCGTTCGCAGCTCGTGTGACACGGTGAGGAGGAAGTTCCGCTCGAGCGCGTCGGCCTCCTCGAGCCGCCTCGCCATCTGGCGGAAGCTGTCGGCGAGGCCGCCGATCTCGTCACGCCCGCGCACCTCCGGGACGGACACGTCGTACCGCCCCCTCGAAAGCTGGTCGGCGGCACGCGACAGCGCAAGCACCGGCGTCGTGATTCGTCGGCTGAGGTACCAGCCGAGCGCGCCCGCAACCACGATCCCGCCGATCAGGGCCAGCGAGAGCCGCTCGATCAGCTTCAGCCAGCCGGCGGTTAGCTTCGACTTGGGCGTCGCGACGACGAGCGCCCCGAACGTCTGGTGACCCACGTTCACGGGCTGAGCGACGGCGTAGAAAGGCTCGTGCCTCCCCGGAGGCGTGAAAGTGAACTTGACCACCCGTCCGCGGTTGATCGCATTCCAGTCGATGAAGCTGCGCGGAAGCTGCTGCAGGCTCGCTTTCTGGCCGGGGAAGAGCGCCAGGCCTGCGTAGAAGAGGCTGTCGCCGGTCGCGACCACCAGGCTCCTCGAGGAGAACGCCTCCCGCCCGGCTTGCTCACCGTACAGCTGCGCGAGGCCCTTGGCCTCCCGCTGGAGCTCGACGAACTTGCGGCCGCGGGTGTAGTCCTGGAATAGCTTGACCGCGATCAGAGTGGACGTGAGCCCGGCCAGCACGATCCCCGCCAGGAACAGAGCCGGCAGGCGAAAGCGCAGTGAGCGGAACATGTCGCCCTAAAGGCTAGACAGGATGGAGCCGTAGCCCCGCGGGGCGCGGTGTCCGGCTGGCTAGCGAGAGTGGTCGGCGCCTACGCATCTGTCGTGGGTTGCCGGGGTGT
>CAJDTX010000004.1_pt1 | contig 108990 bp, 112 predicted proteins | sample 7390491 | NCBI WGS metagenome assembly CAJDTX01 (sample SAMEA7055669, study PRJEB34461) | soil metagenome | biome: terrestrial ecosystem; feature: Peninsula; material: soil | place: Antarctica | collected 2016
CCGATCCCGCCCTCTCAGTTCGTCTCCCGGCTCGAGTCGATCCGCGAGGACTACCCGGACGCGACCTACTGGACGCTGATGAATCTTGTCGATTCGCACCGAGTCGCGGACCGAGCGCGAGCTGAATGCCGCCAACCTCGCCGAGGGTAAGAAGCGGGTCCAGCTCGCCGCGCTGATCCAGATGACGATGCCCGGCGCGCCGACGATCTACTACGGCGACGAAGTCGGGGTCTCGGGCGGCAGCGACCCGGACGACCGCCGCACGTATCCGTGGGGTGACGCCAACACGCGCAAGCTCGGCGACACACGCAAGCCGGACACGCAGATGCGGGTCTACTACAAGGGGCTGACGAAGCTGCGCACGGACAACCAGGTGCTCCGGGAGGGCAAGCTGCAGTACTTGCTCACCGACGACGCCGCTGGGACGGCCGCGTACGGACGCAAGCTCGGCGACGCGGCCGCAATCGTGGTGGTCAATACGAGTAGGGCGCCAACCCCACGATTCGACCAGCCCGCGGGGGGCATCTCGATCCCGGTCGCCGGCTATCTGCCCGACGGGACTCAGCTCTCGGAGGGCCTCACCGTCCAGAATGGGGAGGTCAGGCTCAAGCTCGACGCGTTGAGCGGCAAGGTGCTCTTCACACAGAACGCCGACCTGACGCCGCCGGCCGCGCCGACCGGGCTGACGGCGACGGCAGACGGCCTGACCGTGCAACTCTCGTTCAACGGCGTCCCGGATGCAGCCAAGTACCAGCTCTACCGCAGCCCGCTCTCGGGTGGCGGGTACGAGCCGATCAAGTTCTCCGTCCGTCGGATCTACGTCAGCACCGGAGGCGAGAGCACGATCGTGGGCTACGACAACAGCCCCGGTCTCCGCAGCGGCCAGCGCTACTACTACGTCGTCAAGGCGCTCGACGCGGCCGTCAACGAGAGCGACGCATCGAACGAGGCCTCCGCCGTCCCGTCCTATCCGATCGACGCGGTCAGCCTCGACCGGCCGGCCGCGCTCGACTACACGATCACGGCGGCGGGCCGGTCGAATCCGATCTTCGGCCGGATCACGATCGCCGGGATCACGTCGCAGGCGGGCGATGTGCCGGGGATCCTGGCGCAGGTCGGATTCGGCGCGCCCGGCACCGATCCGGCCACCTGGTCGTGGGTCGACATGACCTTCTCGGCCGATGTCGGCGACCAGGACGAGTACTCGGGGACGCTCAAGCCCGAGAGTGTGGGGACGTACTCCTACCTCGTCCGCTTCTCGACGAGCCAGGGCGAGACGTGGGTCTACGGCGACCTCGACGGCGGGACGAACTGGACGAATGCGCCCGGGACGCTCACCGTCCATCCGAATCCGGACCAGACGGCTCCGGCCACGCCGACTGATCTGACGGCGAGGAGCCACGGCTCCTCCTCGGTCTCCCTCGCGTGGTCGGCCGTCTCCGCCTCGGATCTCTACGGCTACGTGGTCTACCGGTCGAACGTGCCTCCCGGCGTGAATCCGATAGAGGTCGGCCGCACGGATGCCGCCACGACCCATTTCACCGACACCGGCCTCGAGACCGGGACGACCTACTACTACTACGTCCGCGCGCTGGACCAGGCGAACAACCTCTCCGCTCCGTCGAACCAGGCGAGCGCGGTGCCCTCGGCGCTTCAGGTCGATGTCACGCTCGTCGTCACGCCGCCCGCGTCGACCCCGGCCAACGCGACCCTCTCCATCGCCGGCAACCAACCGGAGATCTGCAACTGGTGCAACGAGCACACGGTCAAGCTGACGAAGGGCGACGACGGCAAGTGGCGGATCACGTTCACGTTCGCGGAAGGAACGCCGGTCGAGTACAAGTACACGCTCGGTACCTGGGACTACGTCGAGAAGGGCGCGGCCTGCGACGAGATCTCGAACCGGAAGTTCACGGTTGCGCCGGCAGACGACTCGGACTCGATGACCGTGGAGGACACGGTCAAGAACTGGCGCAACGTCGCCCCCTGCGGCGCCCGAGAGGGACAGTCCCTCGGACCCGCCCGGATCGCTCGTCCTAACAGGGACAGTCCCTCGGACCCAGCTGTCCCGCCGGTCCTAACAGGGACAGTCCCTGTTAGGGGCGAAGGACGCGAGGACGGCGTCCCAGGCGACCTCTGACGCGACGACGCCGAGTGCGGTCGTGTCAAGCAGCGGGTCGCTCTCGAGCTCGCCGGTGGAGACCGCGTAGAGGACATCGCCGTCCTCGAGCGCGTGGAAGGGCTGGATGGCCCGTGCCATCGAGGAATGGACCTGCCTGCCGAAGGTCCGGAGCTGGCGCGGGTCGAGCCGCAGGTTCGTCGCCACGACGGTCAGCGTCGTGTTCCCCGGCGGCGGCCGGACTGGACGCCCTGCGGCGAGCCGCTCCTCGACGCCGGGGACGAGCGAACGTCTGGCGTCTGCCGCGCGGTCGTAGTGGCCGCGGACGACGCTTCCGTCGCGGTCGACGATCGCACCGATCGCGTTCACGACCGTGAACACGACGACTCTCGTCTCGCCGACCTGGCGGAACGCGCCGCCCTGGCCGGCGGGCTCGCCTTCCTCGTAGGCGAAGATCTTCCCGACGGTGGCGGAGCGCCCGGCGCCGCGCGCCCCCAGCGGGAAGACTCCGGCGCGCGCGGCCCGGAGCGCCGCGCGCCCGAGCTCCTTGTCCGGGTAGACGGCGTTGTCGCGCCGTCCGTAGTCGAAGATGATCGCGCCGGCGACGATCGGGATGTCCATCCAGCCCGTCCGGTACTCGCGGCGCTCGAGCAGCTCCGCCGCGACCCCGGCGGTCGCCTCGAGCCCGTAGAGCGAGCCGCCCGCGAGGCAGATCGCCTCGACGAGCTCGTAACCGCCGCCGGTCGTCCCGGGCGAGCCGCCGCGGATGTCGGTCGAGCAGGCCGCGCCCTCGGGGAAATGGAAGACGGTGCAGCCGGTCGGCCCCTCGTCGTACTCGGCGACCCCGATCTCGAGGCCGGGGAAATCGAATTCCAATGCCGGTCCGTCGAAAGAGGTTCGAGGGTCGAGGTCGGCACCGTCGTTCGTGAGCCGCGGCACGACCGAGACCCTACAATTGCCTCGTGGAGGGCAGGAGGCGTGCGCGATCGTTCGTGTTAGGAGGGCTTGTGGGCGCCTCCGCGGTGCTGGCGGCCGCCCGTCGCCGGCGTCGCCGTCCGAGGGGCGTCCCCGGCGGACTCGCCGCCTTCGAAGATGCGCCGTGCTACGAGGAGGCGGTCGAGCGCGAGCGCGCGGCTACTGAGAGAGCAGGTACCCCGCCCTCCGCACCGTGAAGAAGTTCACGTCGGCGTTCCCGATGTAGAGCTCCTTCCCGAGGATCTCGACCTGTGAGGCCTCGCTCAGGTAGTGGCGGATCGTCCGCGCGGGGCGGCGCGTGCGGATGACGAGGTAGGGCCCGAACACCCGGGCCTGGAAATCGCGGCTCGGGTAGGGGAGCCGGAGCGGGATGGTCAGCTTCGGCTCGATGTTGTTGCGCGAGCTCGCGTCGAAGATCCAGACGCCACGGCCCACCGGCTTCGGCGCGGCGCGAAGCGCGGCGAGCGCGAGCTTCGGGTCGGCGCGCGGGACGATCGTGTGCGGAACGCGGCGCGACAGCTCCCAGGCGCCGAGGTAGATCGGCTCGTACCCGAACAGGACGTCGTCCGGCGTGCTCGTCCGCGCCAGCCAGGCCGAAGCCGCCGAGCGGGCGTCGATCCGCGCCTGCGGCTCGCCGTTGAAGAGGGGCGGGGTCCTGTGCCTGGCCCAGGCAACCTCGCCCCAGATCAGGATCCCGCACGCGAGCGCGACCAGCGCAGGCGCGAGACGCATTTGCCGGCGTGTCAGGGCGACGACGCCGCTCGCGACGATCATGCTGAAGAACGGGAGCGCGAAGATCAGGTGTCGCGACTCGGGCGCCGCCGAGCCGTTGACGCGGGCCACCATCAGCGCGATCGCGGGGACGACGAAGACGGCCACCGTTAGCACCGCGCTGCGGGGCTGCACGCGTGAGAGGCGGTAGAGGCCGATCGCCCCGAGCGCGAGCACGATTCCGAGCACGATCGGATAGCCCGCCGAGAAATCTCCCGCCACGTGGCCGAGGTAGCGGAGCACGGGAAGAGGGGAGCCGAACTTGTCCCCGCCCCCTCCGACTCCGACCTGGAACCGCCCCGCGAGCACGAGGTCGCTGCGCCAGAGCGGGATCGCCACGATGCACACGCCCGCGAAGGCGATCAGCGCCTGCCAGACGCGCTCGCGCCGCAACAGGACGAAGGCGACCTGGCTGACGAGTACGAGCGCCCCGTACGGATGGGTCGCGAGCGTGGCGAGCATCGCGAGCGCCCAGAGGATCCAGGCCTTCGGTCGTCCCCGCTCGAGCGCGTGCAGCAGCGCCAGGTAGGAGAGCGCGCTCGTGAACAGGAACAGGCTGTACATCCGCCCGTAGATCCCGTGGAAGAGCAGAACCCAACTGCCCGAGACGAGCGCCGTCGCGCCGAGCCCGACCGTCCGGCCGGCGAGCTTCGAGATCAAGATCGCGACGAGCGGGATGCTCGCCACCGCGAGCAGCGCCGAGATCAGGCGGAGCTCGACCAGCCCGCCGCCGCTGTGCGCCACGATCCAGGCGAGCACGAAATGGAGCGGTGCGCCGCCGCGCTGGTCGAGCACGGTGTGGAACAGGTGCGAGAGCGAGCCGCGGCCGACGAAGAGAGCCAGCGTCTCGTCCTCGTGCGGAGGCCAGGTCGAGAGCTCGATCAGGACGAAGGCGGCGACCGCTGCGGTGCAGGCCGCGACGCCCGCCTTGAACGCCCTGGAGTTGACGCCCGGGTCTCGCGGGCTCGTCGGGAACAGCACTGCTGAAGGCTGCATGCGAAGGTGGATTCGGCCCGCCGTCCGGGTGCGGCGGCCGGGCCGGGAAAGCTATCACCTCCTGGGCCGTTGGTAGCCTTGCCCGAGTGCCGATCTACGAGTACCGCTGCCCTCAGGGCCACCTTTTCGAGCGCTTCCAGCGCATGAGCGATCCGCCTCCGGCGGTGTGCGAGGTCTGCGGAGAGGGCCCGGTCGAGGTCGTGCTCTATCCGGTCGCCGTCCACTTCAAGGGCTCGGGCTTCTACACCACCGACTACGGCCGCGGCGGCCGCGAAAAGGACGCGGCGTCGAAGGACGGCGGCGAGAAGGCCGAGAAGACGGAGAAGACCGAGAAGGTCGAGAAGGTCGAGAAGAAGGCCGCGGAGGCCTAGAGCTTCGCCTTGCCGCTGACGCAGCCGGAGCCGTACAGCGACCCGGGAAGCGGCGGCTGCGCGGCCGACTTGCCGAGCACCATCTGGATCACGGCCCGGCTCTCCTCGTCCGCGATGATGTAACCGGTCCCGTCCGCCGTCCCGCCGAGACGGCATCGGAGCGCATGGCCGCGGAACTTGACCCAGCCGAGCTGGATGAACTGGCCGGCGCGCAGGTCGGTCGCGACCGGCCGCACGAGATCGCCGCCGATGAACGGCATCTCCACGAGCGTCCAGAAGCTCGTCAGCTTGCTCGAGATCGCCTGGATCACCTGCTGCTGGCGGATGGCGCGGGTCGCGTCCGACTCCCTCGGGTTGAGCAGGTTCTCGCGGATCCGGGAGTAGACGAGCGCGCGCATTCCGTTCATCTGCTGCGGCCCCTTGGCGAAGCGCCAGCCCGGCCAGCGGTTGCACTGGGCCTGGGTCTTGAAGGGACAGTCGAACTTGTCCGAGCGGATCTTCTCCGGCACGTCGATCGTCACCCCCCCGAGCTCGTCGATCAGCTTCTTGAACTGGGAGAAGTCGACGAGCACGATGTGGTTGATCGCGATCCCGGTCACCGAGTTGATCGTCTTGATCGCGAGCCCTGGGCCGCCGAACTGGAAGGCGGCGTTGATCTTCTGCGTCCCGTGGCCTGGGACCTCGACCCGCAGGTCGCGCAGGATCGAGAGGTAGACGACCCGGTGGTGGTCGGGGTCGGTGTGGACGATCATGATCGAGTCGGAGTGGCGGTCTCCGGCGCGCGACCGGTTCTTGGAGTGGTCCGTGCCGAGCAGCAGGATGTTGGTCGAGTGGGAGAGCAGGAGCCCGTTCTGGTGCGTGAGCGCCTTCTCGACGGATTTCGGCAGGCGGTGGTTGGCCGCGTTCACGCCGCTCCGGAACGAGAAGTAGCTCGCGATTCCCCAGATCAGGCAGAGCGTGAACAAGGTCCCGATCCCGATCACCGTCCAGCGCTTCCACGACCAGCGCCTGAACCACGAACGACCTGTCTTCAGCCGCTTCGGCCGGCCCTCCTTGACCCGTCCCTTCGCCCGGCGCTTGACGCGGCCGTCGCGCTCGAGCGACCTCGTCCGCTGCTCTCTCGTGAGGGTGGGGACTTTCCCCTTGATCCGTCCACCCCGGTAGACCCGATAGGGCTTCTCTCCGCCGGTGGGCGTCATCCGGCAGGTTATGGTAGCCGTCCGGGTGGAGCCCACCTTCGTCATCGGCGTCGATCTCGGCGGCACGAAGATCCTGGCGGGAGTTGTCGACCGGGAGAGCCGGGTGGTGAAGCGGGTCGAGCGCCCGACACCGGTGTCTTCGACCGCCGATCTGCTCGAGGGGCTCGACGCCGTCGTCGGGGAGTTGCTCGCGGAGGGCGAGGTGGCGGCGCTCGGGTTCGGGATCCCGGCGACGATCGACCAGAAGCGGGGACTCGCCGTGATCGCGCCGAACCTACCGCTCGCCGACTTCGACTTCCGCGACCGGATGCAGGAGCGGTTCGGGCTCCCCGTCGGGATCGACAACGACGCGAATGCCGCGGCGATCGCGGAATGGGCGATCGGCGCCGGCCGCGGGACGAAGGACATGGTGATGCTGACACTCGGGACGGGGATCGGAGGCGGCCTGATCCTCGACGGCCGTCCCTATCGCGGCTCGGTCGGAGCCGCTGCCGAGCTCGGGCACATCGTGATCGAGCACGACGGGCCGCCGTGCCAGGGCGTCTGCACGGGGCGAGGGCATCTCGAGGCGCTCGCGTCGGGCACCGCGGCGGGCAAGGCCGCGCGGGAGGTGATCGGGCCGCAGGCGGACGCGCACGACCTCGTCCGGCAAGCGCGGGAAGGAGACGAAGCGGCGCGCGCGGCGCTCGAAGAGATTGGGCGCAAGCTCGGCAGCGGCATCGGCTCGCTCGTCAACATCTTCAACCCCGAGCTCGTCGTGATCGGCGGCGGATTCGCTGCGGCCGGCGACCTCGTCCTCGATCCCGCGCGCGAGGTCATGCGCCGCGAGGCGCTCGTGCCTGCGCGCGATCTCGTCCGCATCGTCCCCGCCCAGCTCGGCCCGGAGGCCGGGCTCGCGGGCGCGGCCCTCGTCGCATTCGAGGCGCTCGGCTAGTGAGCGAGATCCGTATTCGACCCGCCGAACGGGACGAGGGGGAGCGCCTGAGAGAGATCGTGAGCGCGTCCAAGCGTCACTGGGGCTACGACGTGGAGCAGGTGCAGCAGCTGGCCGAACAGCGCGATTTCTCCGCAGAAGGGCTGCGGGAGAAGGAGTACTACGTCGCCGCCTCGAACGGCAGGGCGGTCGCGTTCGCGTCCCTGATCCCGCAGGGCGACGTGTGCGTCCTCGACGATCTCTGGGTCGAGCCGGACTGGATCGGAAAGGGCGTCGGCTCGCGCCTGTTCGGGTTCGCGGCCGATCGGGCCAAGCGCCTTCGAGCGCGGCAACTGGAGTGGGAGGCGGAACCGCACGCGGTCGGCTTCTACGAGAAGATGGGCGCTCGGTACCTGCGCGACAGCGAGCCGAGCGAATGGGGTCGGGTTCTCCCCGTGATGGGGATCGACCTCGGCGGACGCTGATGGATGACGCGGTGAGATCGCACGCCTCGGGGCGGGAGCGGCCCAGACGCGCCAGATCGTGCATCCGAGCGCGCGAGCTCGCGGCTTCAGTCATCTAATGCCGCTCGCGGTCTGCGCGACTCCGATCGGCAATCTCGACGACGTCACCTTGCGGGTGCTCGAGGAGCTGCGTCGCGCCGACGTCGTCCTGTGCGAGGACACGCGGCGGACGGTGACGCTCCTCCGGCGGCACCGGATCGAGACTCCGCTCGTCAGCTACCACCGGCACAACGAGGCGGCGCGTACGGCCGAGATCGTGCCAAGGCTGATCGAGGGGCAAGAGATCGCGCTCGTCAGCGACGCGGGTCTCCCCGGGATCAACGATCCCGGCGCGCGGCTCGTTGCGGCCGCGCTCGAGGCCGGGGTGCCTGTGACCGTGCTTCCGGGGTCTTCCGCTGTCGAGACCGCGCTGGTCGCGAGCGGACTCGCGGCCGGGCGATACCAATTCCTCGGCTACCTCCCACGCGGTGAACGCGCTCTCGAGGCGTTGTGGGAGGAGCTCCTGCGCTGGCCGCACGCGGCGGTGGCGTTCGAGTCGCCAAAACGGCTTCCCGCGGCGTTGGCGAGCCTCGCGCGGGCTCTGCCGGAGCGGACGGTCGCGGTCTGCCGGGAGCTGACCAAGCGATTCGAGGAAGTGGTCCGCGGCTCCCCCGGCGAGCTCGCGAGACGGTTTACCGAGCCGCCGAAAGGCGAGATCACGCTCGTGATCGGCCCTGGGGCGGTCCGTAACAGTGACGACGAAGAGAAGGCGGCCGCCGCGGTGGCCGAGCTCGTCGGGGCCGGCGTGGGTCGGAAGCGGGCCGCCGACGTCGTCGCGCGGCTTACCGGCGTGCCACGGAACGCCCTGTATCGCAGCTCTCTGTAGCTCGAGGCGGGGTCGTTCGCCTCGTTAGCGCTGAGCAGATCGCGAGCCTCGCCCTGACTGTCTGCGGAGAACATCCGCCACCGTGGCGGATGCGGTACGCGGGGAGCGTCCTCAAACCAGTGTTCGTCGCGCACACCTGAGCCGTGCTCGGTGCCGACCTCCACGGACCGCTCAGTGCTCAGAGCGCCGTGAGTTCGTCTCGAACGGTCTGCTCGAGGGCCAGGAGTTCCGCTCCCGCTTTTCCAGCCGGCTTACAATCGCGCCGCACTGCTGTAGCGGACGACCGAGAGGAGGCGCGTGTCCGCTCTCACGCGACGATCGCTGGCCCTGGGCCTCGTCATCGGCTCGCTCGTCGTCGTGGCCGCCGCGGCGCCGCATCGCGGCGCGCCATCGGTCTCGAGCCTCGTCGTCGGGCAGTACAACGCATGTGCCGTCGTCGGCGGAACGGTCAAATGCTGGGGCGCCAACGACCGGCAATTCGAGAACAGCGGCCGCGAGGCGCTCGCGACGCCGATCACGGTCTCGGATCTTCCTCGGCGGCCCGGCGCGATTGCGCTCGGCAACCAGTCGCTCTGCGTGCTCACGGCCGCTGGCGGCGTGCAGTGCCGGGGCAAGAACGATTTCGGGCAGCTCGGAAACGGGGTTGCGAGCAGCAGCGCGAAGTTCGTCAACGCGCTCGGCCTCAAGAGCGGCGTGCGCATGGTCGCCATCGGGACGTTCACGACCTGCGCGCTCCGGACCGATCGAACGCTGAAGTGCTGGGGAGCGAACACCAACGGGCAGATCGGGAACGGAACCTCGAACTTCCAACCGAACCCTCATCCGGCGACCGTCAGCGGTCTCGGTGGACGAGCGAACGGCGTCGCCCCGGGCGAATCCCACACGTGCGCGCTCATGAGCCGCGGAGGAATCAAATGTTGGGGCGCGGGCGACGATGGCGAGCTCGGGAACGGAAAACGCAAGGAGAGCGACCGGCCGGTGTCGGTGATCGGTCTGAGCAAAGACGTCAAGGCCGTCGCGGGCGGAGGCGACTTCACCTGCGCGTTGACGGCCCGCGGCGGCGTCGAGTGCTGGGGATACAACAAGTTCGGTGAGCTCGGAGACGGAACGCGCCGGAGTCGCGCGAAGCCCATGCCGGTAGCTGGCCTACGGCTTGGGGTCAAGGCGATCGCGACCGGCACGTCCCACAGCTGCGCCTTGACGAACGCCGGCGCCGTGAAGTGCTGGGGCTCGAACGTCCACGGCGCGCTCGGAATCGGCAGCACGCGCAAGAACATCCCAAGTCCGGTCGCCGTCAAGGGTCTCGGCAGCGGCGTGAAGGCGATCGGCGCTGGCAACTTCTACTCGTGCGCACTGACGAGCAGCGGCGTGAAGTGCTGGGGGTCGAGCGAGTACGGCCAGCTCGGGAACGGAGCGCGGACCGACAGCCGCGTCCCCGTAGCCGTGCACCTAGGCGGCTAGCTCTTCCAGCTCGCGTAGCCGCGGAATGAGAACGCCGCGCCACCGACCGCGCCACCGGCCCTGCGCCCCCGACCGCGTGACCTCCGCGGTCAGGTCGGAACGCCGGTTGCCGCCGCTCCGCGAGACGCTCGCGGCGTTGCCCATGGGTTGCCCGGAGCGTCAACGCGCGCCTTACCGGCGTGCCACGCAACGCTCTGTATCGCAGCTCTCTGTAGCCAGCTTTGACAACGTCCGTCCGCGCTGCTAGCGTGGCCGTTCGTTTTCAACTGAGACAACAGAGAGGTTGGTGAAACGATGCGACGACTCCTGCTCACGACGGCGGCGGCGCTTGCCGTCCTCGTCTGCGCCCCGGCGGCGGGCGCATGGACTTGGCCCACGGGTGGAGCACTGCTGCAACCGTTCGTCTTCGATCGGAATCATCCCTATGCGGCTGGGCAACACCGCGGGATCGACGTAGCCGGAGCGGCCGGCTCGGATGTCAGCGCGCCCGCAAGCGGAGCCGTTTCGTTCGCGGGATCGGAACCGAGTAGTGGCAAGAGTGTGACGATTCAGACGATTGACGGGTACTCGGTGACCCTCACTCACCTGGGGTCGATACGCGTCGCGCGCGGGGCTTCGGTCGCCGAAGGCGTGGCGGTCGGCTCGGTCGGGTCGAGCGGAGACGCCGAGTGGCCGCAGCTGTACGTCCATCTCGGCATCCGAATCACCGCCGATGCGCAGGGGTATGTCGATCCGCTCGCCTTCCTGCCGCCGAGAGCGCTCCCCGTGGCGACGCCTGCTCCCGAGCCTGAGACTGCCCCCGAGCCGGTGCCCGCGGTGCCCGCTTTGCCCCCGGTCGCGCCCGAGGTGTCTCCACCCGCGCCGATCGTTGCCGAGCCGCCCGCGGGGACCGACCCGACGACGGCAGATCCCGGAGCGCCGGAGACCGTGGCCCCAACCGAGCCTGCGGCCGCTCCCGGCGTCGTCACGGAACCGCAGCTCTCGGGGACCGAGCCCGCACCCGTACCTGCGGATCCGGCGACGGGAGATCTTCCCGCCGCAGCGCCTGCGCCGGCGGAGGCAACCACCCCGACGCCTGAAAGCCAGGTGCCCAGTCCAGCCGCCGACCCGGCTCCTGTGACGGAGTCCGTACCGACGCCGGCCGCGGAGAGCCCGACCGACCCTGCGGCGGTGGAGCCGAGCCAACCCGTTGGAGGCGACATGACCGTCCCGGGCGAGGCTCCCGTGACAGAAACGGTCCCGACCGACACGATCGCGACTTCGTCTGCACCGGCCGTTACGACGCCGCCGATCAGCCCGAGCGTCGCGCCGTCTCCGACATCGTCTGGGGCGGGTGTGATCGGTCCCAGTTCCGATTCCGGGGCCGAGCCCGGGCCGCCCGTGGTCGAGGAGCAACCGGTGCCGATCTCGTCCGGGCAGCCGACGAGCCCACCCTCGCCTGAGGCGGCTGCTCCTGAAACTGCGCCGACTGCGAGCGATCCGCCCGCCCCGGTGACCCAGGCCGTGGATGACCCACCGGCGCCGAGCAATCCGGTGGCTCCTTCGCACGACGTCATAGGCCGCGCCGGGTCCGGACTGCCGGTGCTCCCGCCGGCAGTTGCGGCAAAGGCTCACCTGACCAAGCGCTCGAATCGCCATCGAGGCGCAGAACGCGCAGCTCGCCCGCATCGGCAAACGGTGAGCATGGGTGCCGACTCTCGCGTGCGCTCGCACGGGAAGACGCGCGCCCAGCGAGCGCGCTCGGATGCCCGCTCGCGGCCGACCTCGGCTGCTCCGGCTCGCCCCGATGGGAGGCAGCACACCGACTCCTGGCTGTTCGCGATCGCGCTGGGTGTCGCAGTTGCGCTGCTCCTCCTGCTCGGCCGAGGGTTCGTCTACGCCCGCCGCAGTCCTGATCCGCGGGGGCCGCTCACGCCCGTTCAGGCCGAGGCTCAAGCCGACCCCGGCCGCCCGAGTGCAGACCAGGAGCCACTCCCCGCGGAGGATCTAAGGTGGCAGGGTGGCTGCCTCGCCCGAACGACGCCGAGAGCGAATCCTGGTCGCAGTTGCCTGGCCCTACGCGGCTGGGCCCCGCCACATCGGGCATGTGGCGGGCTTTGGCGTTCCGTCGGACGTTTTCGCCCGCTACCACCGACTGCGCGGGAACGACGTTCTGATGGTCTCGGGGACAGACGAACACGGGACACCCGTGATGGTGGTCGCCGATCAGGAAGGTGTGTCGCCGCGTGAAGCCGCTGAGCGCTACAACGAGCTCACGCGCACCGATCTCCGCAACCTCGGGGTCAGCTACGACCTCTTCACGCGGACGACGACGCCCAACCACTACCGAGTCGTCCAGGACGTCTTCAAGACGCTCTACGACAAGGGATTCATCTTCGAGAAGACAACGCTCGGGGCGTTCTCCGCCTCGACCGGCAATACGCTGCCCGACCGGTACATCGAGGGCACGTGCCCCCACTGCGGATTCCCTCAGGCGCGTGGCGACCAGTGCGACAACTGCGGCAAGCAGCTCGATCCCGTCGATCTGATCGACCCGCGTTCGAAGATCGACGGGACGACGCCCGAGTTCCGGAATACGCAGCATCTCTTCTTCGACCTGCCGGCCTTCCAGGACCGATTGCTGGAGTGGATCGATTCCAAGAACCACTGGCGGCCGAACGTCCGCAACTTCTCGCTCGAGCTCGTGAAGGAGATCCAGCCCCGCTCGATTACGCGCGACCTCGACTGGGGGGTCCCGGTCCCCGTGCCGCCGTACAGCGAGCAGGCCGACCGCAAGCGCATCTACGTCTGGTTCGACGCCGTGATCGGCTATCTCTCGGCGGCGATCGAGTGGGCGACTTCGAGGGGCACGCCGGATGCCTGGCGGGACTGGTGGCAGGACCCCGAGGCACGCCATTTCTACTTCATGGGCAAGGACAACATCGTCTTCCACACGATCATCTGGCCGGCCGAGCTGATGGGCTACGACACAGGCGGGAAGGTCGGAGCCGGCAGGCCGCTCACGCTTCCCGACAACGTCGTAGCGAGCGAGCTGTTGATGATGGAGCGCCAGCAGTTCAGCGCGAGTCGCGGCGTCGGGATCTTCGTCAAGGACTTCCTCGCCCGTTACGACCCGGACGCGCTCAGGTACTACCTGACCGCGGCGGGGCCCGAGACACAGGACACCGACTTCACTCGGGCCGAGTTCGTGCGGCGCAACAACGGCGAGCTCGTCGCAACTTGGGGCAACCTGGTCAACCGAACCCTCGCGAGCGCGTACCGGAACTTCGGGTCCGTCCCCGAGCCTGGGGAGCTCAGCGACCGTGACCGCGAGCTGCTGGCCGAAGTCGAGGGTGGATTCGCAGCCGTCGGTGAACAGATCGAGTCAGCGCGCTTCAGGGCCGCGCTTGCCGAGGCGATGCGGCTCGCCGCGCGCGTGAACGAGTACACGAGCGAGCAGGAGCCGTGGGCCCTGGTCAAGAGCGATCGCGGACGCGCCGGCACCGTCCTCTACGTGGCGCTCCGCTGCGTCGACAGCCTGAAGATCCTGTTCACGCCGTTTCTGCCGTTCAGTTCGCAGAAGCTGCACGAGCTGCTCGGCTACGAGGGCTACATCGCGGGCCCGCTGGAGTTCCGCGAGCACGACGACGGGGACGGGCGCTCCCACGTCGTCCTCACCGGCGAGTACGGAAGCTGGGTCGGGAGCTGGGAGCCGAGCGCGCTTCCCCCCGGACAGGCCCTGCAGCAGCCGCAACTCCTGTTCACGAAGCTGGACCCCGAGCAGGTCATCTCCGAGGAGCTCGAGCGAATGGAGAACGCGGCCGAAGCCGAGCATGATTGACACGCATGCCCACCTGGACAGCTGCGACGACCCTCCGGAGGCGATTCTCGAACGGGCCAGGGCCGCCGGTGTCGATCGCGTCGTCACGGTTGGCTCCGGAATCGACTCCTGCCGCGCCGCGCTCGCCGTCGCCGAGCGCGAGCCGGGCGTCTTCGCTGCGCTCGGGATCCATCCCCATCAGGCCGGGGGAGAGGAGGCAGAACGGGTTGAGGAGCTCTGCCGGCTGCTCGGTCACGAGCGCGCCGTCGCCGTCGGCGAGACCGGTCTCGACTTCTACCGCGACTACGCGCCGCACGATGCCCAGCGTCGCCTGTTCGAGCGGCAGCTCGCGGTCGCGCAGGATCTCCGCAAGCCCGCGGTCGTCCACACGCGCGACGCGGACGAGGCGACGGCAGATCTGCTCGGCGCGTTCCAGGGGACGGTGATCCTGCACTGCTTTTCCTCGCCCGCTCTTCTGCCCGTCGCCCTCGAGCGCTCGTACTACGTCTCGTTCGCCGGCAACGTCACCTACCCCAAGGGGGCCGAGCTCCGGGAAGCGGCAGTCCGCGTCCCTGCCGACCGGATCCTCGCCGAGACCGACAGTCCCTATCTCGCTCCGCAACCCCGGCGCGGCCGGCCGAACGAGCCTGCGAACGTCGTGCACACGGTCGCCGCCCTCGCGGAGGTGCGAGGAGAGGATCCCGAGGAGCTGGCCACTCGGATCGACGCCAACGCGACGGAAGCGTTCTCCCTCGGATGACGAGGCTTCCGGTCAGGGCGAACCGGGAGCTCGGCCAGCACTTCCTCGTCGACGAGAACATCCTCGGTGTGATCGGACGGCTCGCCGACCTCGGGCAGGACGACGTCGTGCTCGAGATCGGCCCCGGGCTTGGGGCACTCACTCGCTATCTCGCAGACCGCGTCGCCCACGTCCATGCCATCGAGCTCGATCGCGCGCTCGAGCCGCATCTGGCGGAGCGGCTCGAGGGTCGCCGCAACGTCGAGCTCGTGTTCGGGGACGCACTCTCCGCCGATCTCGCCGGGCTCGATCCGCCGGCGGCGAAGCTCGTCGCGAACCTGCCCTACAACGTCGCGACGCCGCTCGTCGTCGAGAGCCTCGACGGGCTTCCGGGCGTGCAGCTCTGGTGCGTGATGGTCCAGCGCGAGGTTGCAGACCGCTTCTTCGCGACGCCGTCCACGAAGGCGTACGGAGCCGTGTCGGTGCTCGTCCAGCTGGCCGCCGAGCGGACGGGATTCCACCCCGTCTCGGCGGGGGCGTTCCGCCCTCGCCCGAATGTCGACTCCGCTCTCGTCGCGTTCCGCCGTATCCCGCTCCCGCCGTCGTATCGCCGGGTGAAGGAAGTCGTAGGCGGCGCGTTCGCGCACCGCCGCAAGACACTCGCCAACTCGCTCGAGCTCTCCGGCCGCGCGCGCAGAACCGAGGCGGTCGAAGCGCTCGAGCTGATCGGGCGGCCGGCGAACATCCGTGCCGAGGCCCTCACGCCGGACGAGTTCGTCGCGCTCGCCGAAGCCCTGGCTTGACGGTCGCACCGGCCCCGGCGAAATTGAACCTCGCGCTCGTCGTCGGGCCGCGCCGCGGGGACGGCCGGCACGAGCTCGTCACGGTCATGCAGGCGCTCGGTCTCGCCGACGAGATCGAGCTCGAGCGGGGGGAGAGCTTGACGGTGACGGGCTTCCCCGAGGACGCGCTCGTCCGGAACGCGCTCGAGCTCCTCGCGCGCGCGGGTGACAGCCGGCCCTGCTGGAGCGTCAGAATCGGCAAGCGAATCCCGGTCGCGGCCGGGCTGGGCGGAGGGAGCGCCGACGCAGCGGTCGCGCTCCGGCTCGCAAACGAGATCCTGCCGCGGCCGCTCGAAGCGGCTCGGCTCCACGAGCTCGCCGCCTCGCTCGGTGCCGACGTGCCCTTCTTCCTGGCGCCCGGACCAAAGCTGGCCGAAGGCGACGGCACTGTCCTCAAACCCATCCGGCTGCCGCAGGACTACGCCGTTTTGCTGCTGCTTCCGCACGGCGCCGAGAAGAGCTCGACCGGCGCGGTCTACGAGGCATTCGACGGCCGGAGCGGAGAGGCAGGCTTCGACCAGAGAAGAGAGGCCCTGGAGCGTGCGCTCGGGCGAGTCGAGCGGCCGGGCGACCTCGCGGCCCTCCCTCGCAACGATCTCGCCTCGTCGCATCTGGCGGAGAAACTGGTTGAGGCAGGAGCCTTCCGCGCCGACGTGACCGGCGCCGGGCCGGCCGTCTACGGCCTCTTCGACGACCGTGCGGCCGCCGAAGCGGCTGAGCCGCGATTCCGCGGGCTCGGCACGACCTGGATCACGGAACCAGCTTGGTAACGTTGCGCGATGGAGACCGAGCGCCCGGAGCTCGAACGGCGGCGCGGCGAGGTCGTCGAGCACGGCTCGAGCCGAACGGGCCGTTGGCTCCAGGAGCGGCGCGTCCGGATCGCGCTCTGGATCGCCGTGATCGAGGGCCTGCTCGTCGCAGTGCACGTGATCAACAGGTGGGTCGCGATCAGCATCGCTGCCGCGGCGGTGCTGCTCTACTTCTTCGCCGGGCGCGAGTCGCGCTCGCACACGGCTCGCCAGGTGAGCTGGATTCTCGCCACCTCCCAGGCCGCCGTGGTGCTGATCCCGTTCCTGCTGATCCTCGTCGGCACGTTCGCCCTCATCGCCGTCGGCCTGCTGGCAATCGTCGCTCTGATCGCCCTCTTCTCGGAACACCCCTGACTAGACTGCACCTCGTCAAACCGCTCTGGGGCGTAGCCAAGTGGTAAGGCAGCGGGTTTTGGTCCCGCGATCCCAGGTTCGAATCCTGGCGCCCCAGCCATTACGGTCGGCCCCCTGATGTCTTCCGAAATCGCAGCTGTCGTCATGGCCGGAGGGCTCGGCACCCGCATGCGCTCGGCAACGCCCAAGCATTTCCATCCACTGCTCGGGCAGCGGATGGTGGACTGGGTGCTCGCCGCCGCGCGTCCGCTCTCGCCCGATCCGCTCGTCGTCGTCACCTCCCCCGAGGGTGCCTCGGCCTACGACGGCGTCGAGGTCGCCGTCCAGGAGCGTCCGCTCGGCACCGGCGATGCCGTCTCGGCGGTGCGTGGAGTGCTCGACGGGCGGGCGGAGGACGTGCTCGTGCTCTCGGGGGACACGCCGTTGCTCACTTCCGCGCTGCTCGAGCAGCTGGTCGCCACGCACAGGGGCGAGGGTGCCGCGGCGACCGTTCTCTCCTTCAAGCCGGCCGACCCGGGCAGGTACGGGCGGATCGTCCGTGACGCGGACGGCCGGCTGGCCGCGATCGTCGAGGCAACCGACGCAGGGCCCGACGAGCTCGAGCTGGACGAGGTCAACTCCTCGATCTACGTCTTTGCGCAGTCGAAGCTCTGGCCGGCGCTCGAGCGGCTCGAGCCGGCGAACGCTCAAGGGGAGCTCTATCTCACCGACGTCGTACGGATCCTGGCCGAGGAGGGTGAGCCGGTCGCCGTCCACGTCGCTCTCGATCCCGACGAAGCCGAGGGGACGAACACCCGCGCGGAGCTCGCGCGGGCGGCGGCTGTCCTCCGCGACCGCATCAACGAGCGGCACATGCTGGCGGGGGTGACGATCGCCGACCCGGCCACGACCTGGATCGACCAGGACGTCGAGCTGGAGCCGGACGCCGTCGTCCATCCGTTCACCGTGATTCGGGGCTCGACTCGGGTCGCTTCGGGAGCCGAGATCGGCCCCCATGCCGTCGTCGCCGACGCGGAGGTCGGGCCCGGCGCGCAGGTCGGGCCGTTCTGTTACCTTCGCCCCGGTACGGTTCTGGCGGCGGGGGCGAAGGCGGGCACGTTCGTGGAGATCAAGAACACGCACGTCGGCGAGCGCAGCAAGATCCCGCATCTCTCCTACGTGGGCGATGCGGAGGTTGGCGACGACACGAATATCGGTGCGGGAGCCATCACCGCGAACTATCCGCACGAGCCGGACCGGTCGAAGCAACGTACGAAGATCGGCAAAGGCGTCAGGACCGCAGTCCACAATGTCTTCGTTGCTCCGGTCGAGATTGGCGACGATTCTTGGACTGCGGCGGGCTCCGTCATCACGGAAGATGTCCCGCCGGGATCCCTCGCGGGCTTCCCGCCCCGCCAGGTCACCAAGGAGGGCTACGTCCGTGCAAAGCGTCACGACGACGACTGAGCTGACCGAGCGCCTGCCGGGCCTCGGCGTCGACGCGGCCGAGCCGGAGGTGCAACCGCTCCACTGGCTGGAGCGCGGGCCGCAGAAGCGGCTGATGGTGTTCTCGGGAAGCTCGCATCCCGCGCTGGCGCAGGCGATGGCGGAGGAGCTCGGCGTGGAGCTGGGCGAGATAGCACTCGAGACGTTCGCAAACGGCGAGTCGTACTGCCGCTACCTGGAGTCGATCCGGGGCGCAGACGTCTTTCTCGTCCAGACAGGTTGCGAGCCCGTCGACCGGAACCTGATGGAGCTGCTGTTCATGATCCAGGCGGCGAAGCTGGCGTCCGCGAAGCGGATCACGGCTGTGATGCCGCTCTTCCCCTACGCCCGGCAGGACCGCAAGGCGCGGCCCCGCGAGCCGATCTCCGGACGCCTCGTCGCCGACATGCTCCAGCTCGCAGGCGCAGACCGGGTGCTGACGATGGACCTGCACGCCGGCCAGATCCAGGGGTTCTTCACGATCCCCGTCGACCACATGACGGCGCTGCCGCTGTTCGCGCGGCACTTCCGCGACCTCGGACTCTCGGGCGCCGACGTCGTCTCGGTCTCGCCCGACGCGGGCCGCGCGAAGATGGCGGTTCGATTTGCGGAGATGATCGACGCCGGGTTCGCGATCATGCACAAGTCGCGGCCGGCCCATGATGTCGCCGAGGTGACCGAGATCACCGGTCCCGTCCGAGGCAAGGTCGCGATCCTCGGCGACGACGCGATCATGACCGGCGGCACGATGCTCGCGAATGTGGACGCGCTCAAGGAGCAGGGCGTCCGCGAGGTCTGGCTGTTCGCCACCCACGGGCTCTTCTGCGGCGACGCGCTCACGCGGTTCGACGAGGCCGACCTGGCCGGGATCGTCGTCACCGACACCGTGCCGCTCGACCCCGTCAACCGGCCCGCGAACATGACGGTGCTGCCCGTGTCGCGGCTGCTCGCGGAGACGATCATGAACGTGTTCGCCGACGAGTCCGTCTCGGCGATCTTCGGCGGCGAAAACCAGCTCTTTTAGGCGCTCTCGCTACACTCCCGGCCGTGGCCGCGGAGCGAGTGAAACTCGAGGTTGAGGAGCGCGAACAGGTTGGTTCGCGCGCGTCTCGCCGCCTGCGCAGGGAGGGGCTGATCCCAGGCGTCCTCTATGGGCGGGGAGAGCCGCCGCATGCGATCTGTGTTCCCGAGCGCGAGCTTCGGCGGGCGCTCACGGGCTCGCACGGCCTGCACGCGATCCTCGACGTCGTGGTCGCGGGCCAGAAGACGACGCACGCGTCGATCCTCAAGGAGGCCCAGCAGGATCCCGTCAAGGGCCGCCTGATCCACGTCGACCTCCACGAGGTCCGGCTCGACCAGCCGATCCAGGCCCAGGTCGTCGTCGAGCTCGTCGGGGAGCCGGAGGGCGTCAAAGAGGGCGGAGTCATGTCGCAGGTCGTCCGCGAGATCAACGTCGAGGCGCTGCCGATGGAGGTGCCCGAGCGGATCGAGCTCGACGTCAGCGGGATGGCGATCGGGGACACGCTGCGACTCGTCGACCTGACGCTCCGGGAGGGCATCACCTACCTCGACGATCCGGAGGAGACCGTGCTCGCGACCGTCACGATGCCGACCCGCATCGTCGAGCCCGAGCCGGAAGAGGAGCTCGAGGAAGGCGCGGAGGTCCCCGAGGGCGAGGAGGCTCGGGAGGGCGCTGGGGAGACTCCGGACGAGTCGGTCGCCGACGCCGAGGGCGAGCCCGGAACCACCGAGGGTTAGTGGGTCGCCCGGCGGCACTCGCCGGTTTCTGGAACGCGATCAGACTGCGCCATGCGGCGTCCTCAGTCGCGCCCGTATTGGCCAATACGGGCGCGGGTGGGTGGGGATCGCATCAGAGCGGGAATTTCCGCAGGAAATTTCCGCGACCAGGCTGGCTTGCTGCTCGCGCCCCAGAATTCCACCAGCGCCACCGGGCGACCCACTGATGCGCTTCCTCCGTCGGGGCGAGCGCGCCTCGACGCTCGACCTTCTCGTCGCGGGCCTCGGAAACCCGGGGCGCGAGTACGAACGGACACGGCACAACATCGGCTGGCTCGTCGCCGACCAGCTGGCGCAGCGCCTGGGCGCCTCGTTTCGCTCCAAGTTCTCGGGCCGGCTCGCGGAAGCGCGTCTCGGCGAACGGCGAATCGCGCTGCTGAAGCCCGAGACCTACATGAACGAGTCGGGGCGCTCGATCGGGGCCGCAGCACGCTTCTTCAAGGTGCCGGCCTCCTCGTTGCTCGTCGTCCAGGACGACGTCGATCTCGAGGAAGGCCGCCTCCAGGCGAGGGCCGGCGGCGGGCTGGCCGGCCACAACGGATTGCGCTCGATCGCGCAGGCGCTCGGGACGCAGGAGTTCCTGCGGCTCCGGATCGGTGTCGGCAGGCCTGGTCGCGGCGACCGACGCTCCGTGTCCGACTACGTTCTGTCCCCGTTCGACCCGGAAGCGGACGTTGACGGGCTCGTCGCCCGCGCGGCAGACGCGGTCGAAGTCCTGGCGAGTGAGGGGCTCGATCAGGCGCAGTCGCGCTTCAACTGAGGACTACACTGGGCCTCGCGGAACCCGGCGTTCCGTCGTTCTGTATGGACCAGCCTGTACTACACGCATTCGTCGACGAGCTTCGCGCGAGCGAGCGGTTTCGCGCGTTCGCCGAGGCTCTGCCTAGCCGTGCCCGGGTCTCCGAGCCGATCCTCCCGCTCCTGCTCGCGGCCTTGCACGAGGAGCTCGGGAGATCGCTCGTCTGTCTGTTGCCGGACGACGCGGACGCGCGGGACGCCGCCGAGGCGGCCGGCTGGTTCCTGAGTGCCGAGCGCGTCGCCCTCCTGCCCAGCCGCGGCGTGCGCTGGGAATCGGGCCTTGAGCCGCCGCCCCACCTCATCGGTGAGCGCGCGAGGGCGCTCGACGTGCTCGCCGCGGGTGGGCTGGTCTGCGCCTCGGCTGCCGCGCTCGCCGAGGGCCTGCCGCCGCCCGAGGCGCGCCCGGAGCCGCTGAGGCTCGCGGCCGGCGACGAGCCCGGCATCGACGCGCTCGCCGAGCACCTTGCCCTCGCAGGCTACGAGCGTGCAGAGCGCGTCGAGGAGCGGGGCCAGTTCGCCGTCCGCGGCGGCATCGTCGACGTCTTTCCCTCGACGGGAAGAGAGCCGCTCCGGATCGAGCTCTACGGGGACGAGATCGAGGGGATTCGGGCATTCTCGCCCTTCACCCAGCGCGCCCTCCGCCCGCTCGAGACGGCGCTGATCTACCCGGCCGCGGAGAGAAGGCTGGACCTGGTGGAGACGAGGCTCTCCGACGACGGCCCGCCGCCCGTCCCGCGCGACCTCGTGCCGCCGCTGCCTGGGATACCGGACTTCGTCTGGGAGCCGCGCGAAGTCGAGCGGCTCTGGGAAGAGGAGCTCGACGCAGACCTCTCCTTCTCCGGGGCGACCGAGCTCGAGTCTCTGCCGGCCGGGCAGCCGTTCACCTTCGAGGCGCAGCGGCCGGCAATTGCCGCGCGCGGGCTCGCCGAGGCGGAGAACGAGCTCAAGGCGTTCGTCCGCTCGGGCCAGCGCCCGGTTGTTGCCTTCCCGCACCGCGGCGAGGCACTCCGCACCAAGAATCTCCTGCGGCGGGTGGACGCTCGCCTGCTCGAGCCGGGCGAGCCGTTCCCGGCCGAGCCCGAGCTCCTGTTCGCCGTCGCCCCTGCCCGGCGCGGCTTCGTCTGGCGCGAGCTCGGGCTGGTGCTGCTTCCCGACACGCAGGTCTTCCGCAAGCGCCCCCCGCGCGCCGGCGCGCGCCTCGGGCGCGCCCTGCAGTCGTTCGCGGACCTGCGCACGGGCGACCACGTCGTCCACGAAGACCACGGGGTCGGCAAACTGCTCGGCTTCGAGACGAGGGAGGTCGCAGGTGTCACCCGCGACTACCTCCAGCTCGCGTTCCGGGGGGACGATCGCCTCTACGTCCCGCACGAGCAGATCGGAAAGGTCTCGCGTTACATCGGTGCCGACGCCGGCGCGCCCGCCCTGTCGAAGCTCGGCGGCCGTGCCTGGCAGCTGCTCAAGTCACGCGCCCGCGCGAGCGTGCGCGAGCTCGCCGGCGAGCTCCTGGCCCTGTACGCGCGCCGGCAGAATGCGCCCGGCATCGCCTTCGACCTCTCGAGCGACTGGCTCGAGCGGCTCGAGGCCGAGTTTCCCTACCGCGAGACGGAGGACCAGCAGCGGGCGATCGAGGCGGTCAAGGAAGACCTCGAGGCCCCGCACCCGATGGACCGGCTCGTCTGCGGCGATGTCGGCTTCGGCAAGACCGAGGTCGCCGTCCGGGCCGCGTTCGCGGTCGCGCTGAACGGGAAGCAGACGCTGATCCTCGTGCCCACCACCGTGCTCGCCCAGCAGCACTTCAACACGTTCCGCGAGCGCTACCGCGAGTTCCCCGTGCGCGTGGAGATGGTGTCTCGGCTGCGCTCGCCCGCCGCGCAGAAGACGGCGCTCCGGGATTTCGCCGAGGGGAAGGTGGACATCCTGATCGGAACGCACCGGCTGCTCTCGCGGGACGTGATCCCGAAGAGCCTCGGCCTCGTCGTCCTGGACGAGGAGCAGCGCTTCGGTGTCGCCCAGAAGGAGCTGCTGCGCTCGCTTCGCCTCGAGGTGGACGTGCTCGCGCTGTCGGCGACGCCGATCCCGCGCACCCTGCACATGTCGCTCTCGGGGCTGCGCGACATCTCCGTGATCGAGACTCCTCCGGAAGGGCGCCGGGCGATCCGGACCTCGGTCGGAGAGTACGACGAGGAGCTCGTCAGGGCCGCGCTCGAGCGCGAGCAGGCCCGCGGCGGGCAGTGCTTCTACCTACACAACCGGGTGGAGACGATCGAGGAGGCGGCGCGCAAGCTCCAGCAGCTTTGCCCCGGGCTTCGCTTCGTCGTCGCCCACGGGAAGCTGCGCGAGCGCGAGCTCGAGCAGAAGATGCTCTTGTTCCTCAGCGGCGACGCCGACGTGCTCGTCTCGACCACGATCATCGAGTCGGGGCTCGACATCCCCCAGGCGAACACGCTCGTGATCGAGCGGGCGGACATGCTCGGACTGGCCCAGCTGTACCAGATCCGCGGCCGCGTCGGCCGTTCGGACCTGCTCGCGCACGCGTACCTGTTCTATCCCGACTCGCGCGAGCTGACGCCGGAGGCGCGCGCCCGGCTGGCTACGCTCGCCGACCACACCGAGCTGGGAGCCGGCTTTGCGATCGCCATGCGGGACCTCGAGATTCGCGGGGCCGGCGAGCTCCTCGGCGCGGAGCAGTCTGGCCACGTCGCTGCGGTCGGCTTCGAACTGTACGTCGAGCTGCTGGCCGAATCGGTCGCCGAGCTCTCGGGACAGCGGCGCCCCGCGGCGCGCCCCGTTCGGGTCGACGCTCGCGTCGATGCCTACGTCCCCTCGAACTACATCCCCTCGGAGGCACTCAAGATCGACCTGCACCGGCGGATCTCGCTGGCCGAATCGGAGGACGAGCTGCGCGAGCTGCAGGCCGGAACGGAGGACCGCTACGGCCCGCTTCCCGATCCGGTCGAGAACCTGTTCTGCATCCAGGAAGCGAAGCTGAAGCTCGCGAGAATCGGGGCGGACTACCTCGTTTTCCGGGGCGGCCGGGCGACTGTCGGCCCGCTCGTCCTCGGCTCGCAGGAGCTCGGCGACCTCCGGCGGCGGGTCGAGACGGCGGTCTACACGTCGGCGAGCCACGAGGTCTCGCTCAGGAACGCGGGCGGCCCGGAGGGCGACGGGTTCCGGGGGGCGCTCTCCCTCGTCGATGCTATACTCGCGTCGCGCCAGGCAGCGTGACGCGTCCGCTGCACGTGGCGTTTTTTCCATGAGGCATATCCGTTTTTCCTTTCTCCTCCCGGTTCTCCTGATCGGGCTCGCAGCCGCCGGTTGTGGCGGTGGTGGCGGCGGCCCGCTATCGGGCGACGCCGTCGCGAAGGTGGGCAACGTCACCATCACGAAGGCCCAGTTCGACAACCTGATCTCGCGGGCGAAGCAGAGCTACAAGACCCAGAACCAGCCCTTCCCCAAGGCCGGCACGGCCGACTACGACCGGATCAAGAGCCAGGCCGTCGATTTCCTCGTCCAGCGCGCCGAGTTCTCGCAGGAGGCGCAGAAGATGGGGATCACGATCAGCCAGAAGGACATCGACGCGAAGCTCGTCCAGATCAAGAAGCAGTTCTTCAAGGGCAGCGAGGCTCAGTACCAGAAGCAGCTCAAGTCCCAGGGCCTCACCCAGGAAGAGGTCGATTCCGACATCACGGACCAGTTGATCTCCACGAAGCTATTCGCCAAGGTGACCGCCGGCGTCAAGGTCTCGCTCAAGGACGTCCAGGACTACTACAACTCGAATCTGAAGCAGTACCAGCAGCTCGAAAGCCGGACCGTTCGCCACATCCTGATCTCGGTGTGCGGGCCGAACACGCCCGGCGGAGTCAAGTGCCGCTCCGATGCGCAGGCGAAGGCGTTCGCGGACAAGCTGTACAACCAGCTCAAGGCCGGCGCGAACTTCGCGGCGCTCGCGAAGAAGTATTCCCAGGATCCCGGCTCTGCCAGCCAGGGTGGCAAGCTGACGATCACTCGCGGGCAGACCGTTCCGACCTTCGACCAGACCGCGTTTCTGCTCGGCGTGGGCACGTTCTCCCACCCGGTCAAGACGACGTACGGCTACCACATCATCGAGCCGATCTCGCCGACGAAGCCCGCCTTGACGACACCGCTTAGCCAGGTGAAGCAGGCGATCACGCAGCAGCTCCTCCAGCAGCGGAAGCAGGAGAAGATGGCGAAGTGGGTCAACGAGATCAAGAAGCAGTTCGACGTCAAGTACGGGAAGGGCTTCACGCCCACGTCGACGACGTCGACGTCGACGTCCACCGGGAGCACCACCGTTCCCGCGACGACAGCCGCGACCACCACGGGCTAGAGGGTTGATGCGAAATTCGGTCGCAGCCGGGGGCGCTCCAGACCAAGCCGGGCAGTGCGGGCGGTCGCGGGGCGTAGCAGCGCTACGCGTCGCGGCCGAACGTGCTGATCCGGCGCCGTGTCTGGGGCGTCATCCGGCCCGGCCCAATTTCCTGGCCGAGGCGCTCCTCGACCTCCAGGAACTGACCGAACGGCTTCGCCGCGACTGCCCCTGGGACCGAGAGCAGACCGCGCGCACGATCGTGCCGCACACGGTCGAGGAGGCTTACGAGGTCGCGGACGCTGCGCTCGCCGAGGACGACGAGAAGCTGCTCGACGAGCTCGGAGACCTGCTCTTCCAGGTCTACTTCCTAGCCCTTCTCCTGGGGGAGAAGGGCTATGGGGATCTTGAGTCTGTCGCCCGCGGCATCCATACGAAGCTGGTTCGCCGACACCCGCATGTGTTCGGAGATGCCGAGGCCACTAGCGCTGGCGCAGTGCGCCAGCGCTGGGAGAAGATCAAGCGCGAGCAGGAGGCGCGAGAAGGCGTCTTCCACCACGTTCCTGAGGCTCTCCCCGCGCTCCTGTATGCGCGCAAGGTGCAGATGCGGGCGGCGGCGGTCGGGTTCGAGTATCCGGACCTGGCGGGTGCGCTCGGCGACCTGGAGGACGAGCTTGCCGAGGTGAAGGCCGAGCTCGACGGCCCGGCCGAGCGGCAGGCGGAGGAGATGGGTGACCTGCTGTTCGCCTGCGTCAACGTCGCACGGCGCTTGAACGTGGATCCGGAGCTCGAGCTGCGGCGGGCGACGCAGCGGTTCGTGTCCCGCGTCGAGGAGGCGGAGCGGATGGCAGACGCCGAGGGCGTCCAGTTCGTCGAACTTCCGCTGGAGGAGCAGGACCGGTACTTCGGCCGCGCCAAGGAGCTGGAGTAGTGCCGGGCAGCCGGATCAAGGATGTGAGCGCGCGGCAGATCCTCGACTCGCGCGGCAACCCGACCGTGGAGGTCGATGTCCTCCTGGAGGACGGAGCCTTCGGGCGCGCGGCCGTTCCCTCGGGTGCCTCGACCGGCCGCTTCGAGGCCGTCGAGCTTCGCGACGGCGATGCGCACGCGTACCTCGGTAAGGGAGTGATGGAGGCCGTGCGGAACGTCCGGCACGAGATCGCGGACGCCATCCGCGGAGTGGATGCCCAGGACCAGCGCGAAGTCGACACCAGGCTGATCGAGCTCGACGGAACGCCGAACAAGGCACAGCTCGGAGCGAATGCGATCCTCGGCTGCTCGCTCGCGACCGCGAGGGCGGCCGCGGCGCATGCCGGCGTCTCCCTGTACCGCTGGGTCGGGGGCGTGGGTGCGCACGTCCTGCCGGTGCCGATGCTGAACGTCGTGAACGGCGGCGCACATGCCCAGAACTCGCTGGACATGCAGGAGTTCATGATCGTTCCCGGCGGAGCAGAGACGTTCTCGGACGGGTTGCGGATCGCCGTCGAGGTCTTCCACTCGCTGAAGAACGTCCTCCACGAACGCGGCCTCGCGACCGGCGTCGGCGACGAGGGCGGGTTCGCGCCCGAGCTCGGCTCGGCGGACGAGGCGGTCGAGGCCGTGCTCGAAGCAGCCGAGCGCGCCGGTCATCGCGAGCGGATCGCGCTCGCGCTCGACCCGGCGGCAACCGAGCTCTACCGCGACGGCGCCTACAACTTCGAGCGTGCCGGGAAGATCGTCGACGGCGAGGGGATGATCGACCTGTACTCCGATCTCGTCGACCGCTATCCGATCGTTTCGATCGAGGACGGTCTGGCCGAGGACGAGTGGAGGGCCTGGAGGTCCCTCACCGAGCGCCTCGGCGATCGTCTCCAGCTCGTCGGCGACGACCTGTTCGTGACGAGCGTCGAGCGGCTGGAGCAGGGGATCGAGCAGGGTGTCGCCAACGCGATCCTGGTCAAGGTCAACCAGATCGGGACGCTCACCGAGACGCTGGCCGTGATCGAGCTTGCCCGGGCAAACGGGTACGCAACGGTGATCTCCCATCGGTCGGGGGAGACCGAGGACACGTCGATCGCCGATCTCGCGGTCGCCACGAACGCCGGACAAATCAAGACCGGCGCCCCGTCGCGAACTGACCGCGTCGCCAAGTACAACCAGCTGCTCCGGATCGAGGAAGAGCTCGGGGACGCCGCCGTCTATCAGGGCTGGGAAGCCTTTCCGCGGTTCGCCACGCCCTGAGGCCGACCCCAGCTGAAAGAGGAACACGCGTGAAGAGGGAGCCCGCCCGCCTCCCCACAACGAGTCTAGTGGCGCAGGTGATACGGGTGGAAGACGGCTCTGTGCCAGAACTGTGACTTCGGCCTCGGCGCACTCGGACGGTGCCGCTCCGGCTCCGTGAGCGGGCGCTAGTCTGCGTTCATGGCGCCCCCAGCGCCCCGCCGGACGAAAATCGTGGCCACCATCGGCCCTGCTTCGGCTTCGCCGGAGACCCTCGTCGCGCTCGTGCGGGCGGGCGTGGACGCCGCTCGCCTCAACTTCTCGCACGGCTCGCGCGAGGAGCACGCGGAGCGGGCTCGCAGCGTGAGGGCAGCGCAGGACGAGCTAGGCCGCCCGCTCGCCCTCATCGCAGACCTCCAGGGCCCGAAGCTCCGCGTTGGCGACCTTCCCAATCCGCTGTCGCTCACACGGAACGACGAGGTGGTGATCGTCTTCGAGCCAGTCGGACGCGACGGCGAGGTCCCGGTGCTCCCCGCCGTCCTCGGCGAGGTGCTCGCGCCCGGCCATGACGTTCTGATCGACGACGGCCACATCCACCTGCGGGTCGAGGAAGTCGAGCACGGCCGAGCCCGCTGCACCGTGCTCGCGGGCGGGGTCGTCAGCGCACACAAGGGCGTCAACGTCCCGGGGGTACCGGTTCCGATTCCGTCGCTGACGCAGAAGGATCGGGAAGATCTCGAGTTCGCGCTGGGCCTTGGAGTCGACTTCGTCGCTCTCTCGTTCGTTCGCTCGGCCGACGACGTCCGGGAGATGCGAACGCTGCTCGCCGGCGCCGACCCCGAGGTGCACGTGATCGCGAAGATCGAGAAGGCCGAGGCGATCGACTCGCTCGAGGAGATCGTGGTCGAGGCGGACGCGGTCATGGTCGCCCGCGGTGATCTCGGTGTCGAGATCGGTCCCGCCTCCGTCCCACTCCTGCAGAAGCGGATCATCCTGTCGGCGCTCGATCGCGGGAAGCCGGTGATCACGGCGACCCAGATGCTGGAGTCGATGGAACACCGTCCCGAACCGACCCGTGCAGAGGCGAGTGACGTGGCCAACGCGATCCTCGACGGGTCGTCCGCGCTGATGCTCTCGGGCGAGACCGCGATCGGCGAGTATGCGGTGGAGTCCGTCGAGTACATGGACCGAATTGCCCGCGCGGTCGAGCCCAGCCTCAGTTACCGCCACCAGCTCCCGGAGGCGAGCGACGAGCCGACGGTCGGAAACGCGATGTCGAACGCGGCCTGTGATCTCGCCGAAGCGGTCAGCGCGAAGGCGATCCTCGTTCCGACCTTCACCGGCAGGACCGCGTCTGCCGTCGCCCGCCTGCGGCCACGCCGCCCGATCATCGGGATCACGCACCACCGCCACGCCCTCCAGCAGATGGCGGTCGAGTGGGGAGTGACTCCGATCGAGATCGCCGAGGCAAGCGACGTCGAGGATCTCTGGGCGCGTTCGCTCGAGGCCGCGCGGGAGAGCGGGATCGTCAAACTCGGCGACCGGGTCGTGATCACGGCGGGTACGGCGGTCAATATTCCCGGCTCGACCAACGTCATCAGAGTCGACGCCGCCTAGAGGGTTGATGGGAAATTCGGCCGCAGCCGGGGGCGCTCCAGACCAAGCCGGGCAGTGCGGGCGGTCGCGGGGCGTAGCAGCGCTACGCGTCGCGGCCGACGACCCGCTCGACCATCGTGCTGCGGTGGCTGGCCGTCGGCGCGGTCGCGCTGATCGGCTTCCTGTACTACCGGCCGCTGCACACCTACTTCAGCACCCGCTCGGCGCTTGCGCAGCGAAGCGCCGAGGTCTCCCGCCTGCGGGCACAGCACCGCGAGCTGGCCGGACGCCTGGCCGAGTCGACGAGCACCGACGCGCTCGAGCGCGAAGCGAGGCGGCTGGGGCTCGTCAAGCCCGGAGAGCGCCTCTTCATCGTCAAGGGGATCAAGTCGTGGCTCCGAAGACAGGAGCGCCACGCATCTAGGATCGAGAGGCATGGATGAGGACAGCGCCGTCGTCGCACAGCAGCTCGGCCGCCCGCCGCGGGCGCTTCTCCGCGTCGTGGCTCGGTGCCCGTTCGGCCGCCCCGCGGTAACCGAGCAGGCGCCCTACGACCGGTCGGGCGAGCCGTTCCCGACCACCTACTACTTGACCTGTCCGCATCTCGTCGCGGCCGTCTCGAGGGTGGAGGCCGCTGGCGGCGTCGAGCGTTGGAGCGGGCGTGTCGCGCACGATCCTGAGCTGGCGCGCAGCCTCCAGCACGCGACCGAGCAGCAGCGCGAGCTGCGGCGGGGACTCGCCCGGGAAGAGGAAGGCCGCGACCACGGCGAATCGCTCGGTTTCGGGATCGGAGGCTCGCGCAACCCGGGGCAGCTCAAATGCCTGCATGCCCATGCCGCTTTTGCCCTGGCGAACCCCGGCTACAAGCTCGGCGAGCGCATCCTGGCAGAGCTTGAGCCGCTCTGGCCGGCCCGCTGTTGCACGCACCTTTAGGATCCGACCGGGGTGCCCCCTTCGTTCGAAAGCGCCCGGCAGGAGTGGGAGGAGGGCTACCGCCGGGTGCTGGCGGAGTCCGGCGACCGCGCGTTGTATCTCGGCTTGATGGAGCAGGTCGATGCCGTCAGGGACGAGCTTCGTCGTCGCGTCGGGCAGACGTTCACGCTGGCCGAGCTCGACGGTGCTTACCGCGACGCGGATAGCTGGATCCGGGAGACGGTCCGCGAGCCCCGCCGGGTTTCCCTCCTCGGCGCCGCGGCGTTCTACCTGTATTCGCGCGGGGCGAGCGACTACAAGCCGTGAGTGTCGAACCGTCCCGGCGGCCGAGGCCGCGGCAGTGCCGCCGCCTTCACCGCGCCCGGCTGGTCGCCGGCATCGCGTTGCTTCTCATCGTCTTTCTGCTCGGGATCGCCCTCGGGCAGGCGCTCCACGACAACCCGAAACCGGGGGAGAGCAGAACGTTCCTCCGGACGTTCCAGCCGTTCCCGCCCACGGCCACGGTCACCGTCACGACGTCCGCCCCGTGACGACGTTTAGAACGCGACCGATCCAGGAAAGCGGAGTTTTAGATAGATTCGATTCTGATGGCATTCCGAGAGGGACAAGCAGGAAGGCGTGGCTTCGGCGGCGGGGAGGGGACCGAGTGGCTGACGCTCGGCCAGGCGGCGAAGTATCTCGGCGTCGCGCAGAGCACTATCCGGAAGTGGTCCGACCTCGGACGCGTGCCCGCGTTCTACACGCCGGGCGGACATCGTCGTTACCGCCGCAGCGATCTCGACTCGTTCCTCGAGCATTCGGGCCCGGGCGGCGCGCCGCAGGGCGGGCCCGTGATCCTGATCGTCGACGACGACGATCGCATGCGTGAGTACGTGAAGGCGAACCTCGAGCTCGAGGGGTACTCGGTGCGCGAGGCCGGCAGCGCCGAGGAGGGCCTCGAGGCGCTCGAGAAGGAGCCCCCCGACCTGATCCTCCTCGACGTGATGATGCCGAAAGTGGACGGCTGGGAGATGCTCCAGAGAGTCCAGGAGCGGCACGGTGTCGGCACGATTCCCGTGGTCATGTTCAGCGGGAAGCTGGACGAGGGATCAGACGCAGAGGCGAAGGCCAGGGGCGCTCGCGGCTTCATCGGCAAGCCGTTCGATCCCAAGCAACTGATCGAGTCGACGAAACAGCTCCTGCCGACCTGATCGCCCGCGACCGCCAGCTCGAGCGGTGGATCGTCCACCACCGGGCGGACTGGCTGAACCCAGTCTTCGAGGGGCTGAGCTACATGGGCAGCCTCGGGCTGGTCTGGCTCGTGATCGCGCTCGTCTGCGCTGTCGTCTGGCGCCGGCCGCTCGTGTTCGCGTGGGTGGTCGCCGCCGACGTGATCGGCGCTCTGTCGTCCAGAGGGCTCAGGGAGCTGATCGGCCGGCCGCGCCCCTTCATGCGCTACGCCTCGCTGCACACGCTCGTCCACGCTCCGACGGATCCGTCGTTCCCGTCCGGTCACACCACGGTCGCCTTCGCCTGTGCCGCCGTGCTCGCGTGCTTCAAGCCGCGGCTCGCGCTCCCGCTCTTCCTGCTCGCCGCGGCAATCGGGTTCTCGCGCGTCTACGTCGGAGTCCACTACCCCCTGGACATCGTCGGGGGTGCTGCACTCGGGCTCGCGATCGGCGCGCTGCTCATAGCTCTTCGCCGGCTCGCAGAAGCCCGGCGAAGATGACTGCGATCGCGGCGACCAGAGCGATCCAGATCCCGATCCCGCGGCCGTCGGCAGGTAGGAACTTGTCCGGGATCGAGATCAGGCGGACGAGGACGAAGATCGTGGCGAGGGCGCCGATTGCGATCACGACCAGGCTTTCCGGAATGGCCGGCGGAAGCTCGATCCCCGCCTCGCGGAGGATCGCGAGCACGATGATCGCGAACCCCAGGAAGAAGACCAGCTTTCCCAGCGCACCCGTGTGCCAGCCGATCACCCCGATCGTCAGCCCTTCTCCCGAGCCTGCGTACCAGTCCGTGAAGCTCGACAGCATCAGGACGAGCCCGGCAACCCACGAGATCCGCGCGCCCGCCGTCCAGATGCCGGCTCCTGCCCGCGGGTACGGCTCGGGCGGCAGCGGATGCTGAAGCGGCGGCTCGGGCGGGCCGGGCAGAGGCTCGGGATTCTCCATCACAGCCCGAACAGCCTCTGGATCTCGTGCCAGGCCACGATGCCGAGGGCGATAGCGCCCCCGAGGAGCGCGAGGATCACGATGAAGAATCGGATGCGGGCGTTCTGCCTCCCTCGCTTGTGGGCGACGCGAGCTTTGCGACGTGCCCGCTGCTCGAGCAGAGTGCGCTGGATCGACCTGGGATCGTACGACGGTGCCTCATCGGGCGCCGCGTGCCGCCGTGCGGGCTGGGCCATGCCGGAAGTCTAGGGGCTTTCCTCCATACTTTGGTCCAGATGCGCGAGCGACTCGAGGCGCTCCAGGCTGTGACGGAGGCGATCGGGACGGCTGTCCAGGCCGACGCGGCAGTCGTACGTTTTCTCGATGAGGAACGGGCCGAGCTCGTCGCCCGCACGGTCTGAGGGGCGTCGCCCACGCTCTCGGCGGAGCTTGTCGGGCGCCGAAGCCTCGACCGGGACTGGCAGGCGGATTGAAATACTGTCCCTCCGGCCCCGCACCGCCGGCGGCCCCAGAAACGAGCTAGGGCGGGCCGTGAAGTCGACTCATGTTGCCCCCTAGGCTCCGTGGTCCGCGCGGGCTACACTCTTCGCGTGCGACGGCTCGCGCTCCCCGTCCTGTTTGTGCTGGGCTTCCTCGCCGCAGGCGGGCTCTCGGCGACCGTCGTCGCGTCCACCGTCGCTACCTCGACCGGGACGACCGGCACGGGGACGGACACCACGACGACGGACACGACGACGACCGGGACGACCTCGACCGGCCCGACGCCGGCGACTATTCCTCCCGGAGTGACGATCGGGGGCGTCGCGGTCGGCGGCCTCACCGCCTCGGCTGCGACGGATGCCGTCCTCGCCGCAGCGCAGAAGCCGGTCGTCGTGCGCGTGAGCCGGCACAAGCTGCTTGCCGCACCGGGTCGCCTCGGTGCGGTGCCGCAGGTCCGCGCGGCCGTCAAACGGGCACTGGCTTCCGCACCGAACGCGCTCGTGAGGCTGCGAGTGGACGTGCGCCAGCGCATGACCCGCTCCTACGTCGCGCTGCTCGCTCGCCGCTTCGACCGCAAGCCGGTCGACTCGGTCCTGAGCCTGCGCAACAACAAGCCCTGGATCACGAAGGACCGCCCGGGCCAGACGCTCGACCGCACCCGCTCGGCGCGGATGCTGGTGGCGACGCTGAAGACGGACGCCAAGGGGCCGTTGAAGCTGCGGCTGACAGCCATTCCCGCATCGGTGACCCGGAACGACTTCGGGCCGCTCATCGTCATCCGCCGCGGTTCGAATTACCTCTACCTCTACAACGGGATGCGGCCGTGGCGCGATTTCGCGGTCGCGACGGGCCAGGCGAGCTATCCGACGCCACTGGGCCACTTCTCGATCGAGGTCATGTGGCGGAATCCCTGGTGGTATCCGCCGAACTCGCCGTGGGCGGCCGGGGCGAAGCCGATTCCGCCCGGCCCGGGCAATCCGCTCGGGACGCGCTGGATGGGACTGACCGCGCCTGGCGTGGGCATCCACGGGACCCCTGATCCGGCCTCGATCGGCTACTCGGCCTCGCACGGCTGCATCCGCATGTACATCAACGACGCGGAGTGGTTGTTCGCGCACGTCCGCGTCGGGACGCAGGTCTTCATCGTCGCGGCCTAGCGGTGGCCGGTTCTGACGAGCGCGCTCGCTCGCCGCTCAGAACCGGGGCGGAGATAGCCGCGGTCGCAGCCGTGCTCGGGCTCCTGGCGCTGTTGATCTGGAAGGTCGTCCACCAGGAGCACAGCCAGATCCCCCAACAGGTCGCGAAGGGCAAGCATCCGGTCGCTCCGGGGTTCGATCTTCCGCGGCTCGACCGTCCGGGCAAGCTCTCGCTCGCCTCGTTGAAGGGGAAGGCGGTCGTCATGAACTTCTGGGCCTCGTGGTGCGGGCCGTGCCGGGACGAGGTGCCGGTCCTCGAACGCGCGTGGGTCAAGTACCGCTCCCGCGGGCTCGTGGTGCTCGGGATCGATCAGCAGGACCTCACGAGCGATGCTCGTGCCTTCGCCAGGAAGTACCACATCACGTACCCGATCGTCAGAGACGGCCCCGGGCACGTGGTTGCCCAGTACGGGCTGACCGGCGTTCCGGAGACCTTCTTCGTCAACCGCCGCGGCCAGCTCGTCGGGCACGTCGCTGCCGCGATCAGCGAGGCCCAGCTGAACGAAGGCATCAAGAAGGCGATGCAGTGAGGGCTCTTGCGGTGCTGGTCGCGGCGCTGGTAGTGGGAGTGCCGGCAGCGCTGGCAAGCGACAGCCATCCCACGCTCGCCGAGCTCGAGGGCGAGCTCATGTGCCCGACGTGCAAGACGCCGCTCGACCAGTCGGACGCCCCCGCGGCAAACCGCATCCGGCACTTCGTCGTCGACCGTATCGCCGCGGGGGACACGAAGAGCGAGATCCTCGACAAGCTGGTCGTGCAGTTCGGGCCCGAAGTGCTGGCTGCACCGCCGAAGAAGGGGTTCGACCTGCTGGCGTGGCTGCTGCCGCTGGGTGCGCTCCTCGGCGGGGCCGTCGTGATCGGGGTCTTTGCCCGGCGCTGGAGCCGTGCGCGCGAGCCTGCTCCTGCCGGCGGGGCGCCGGAACAGAACGGGCGGGCCTCGCTCGAGCCGGACCTCGAGCGCCGGCTCGACGAGGAGCTCGCCCGCTACGAGTAGTACATGGCGGTACGGATCGTGGTTGCCTTCGTGGCCGGGCTCGCCTCGGTGATCACTCCGTGCGTGCTGCCGCTCGTGCCGGGGTACCTCTCGGCCGTCTCGTCCGTCGAGGCCGACCGGCTCGGCGAGCCCGGGGTCGCCCGCAGGGTCGCGCTGTCGAGCGTGCCCTTCTTCGCAGGGTTCACGGCCATCTTCATGCTGCTCGGAGCAGGCGCCGGCGCGCTCGGCCACGTCATCGACAAGAACGTCCAGCTCGAGATCTCGGGGTTCATCCTGATCGTGTTCGGACTGGGTTTCATCGGCCTTCTGCCGCTGCCGGAGCGGCTCGTCGGAGTGGGCCTCCTCGGGGAGGCGCGCCGAAGCGGCTCCGGCGCGCTGCTGGGAGCGGCGTTCGCAACCTGCGCAGCGCCCTGCATCGTGCCGGTGCTCGGGGCGGTCCTCGTGCTCGCGGGCAGCACGAGCGCGGTGCTCAAGGGCGCAGTTCTCCTCTTTGCCTACTCGGCCGGTCTCAGCTTCGGCTTCCTGCTCGCCGGTGTCTCGTTTGCGAAGGCGATGGGGGTCTTTCGCTGGTTGCGCGACCGTTATCGGCTGATCAGCGCCGCAAGCGGAGCGCTTCTGGTCGGGCTGGGGCTGCTGCTCTTCTTCGACCGCTTTTGGTGGCTGCGCGTTGCGTTCAACCGCGCCCTGAACGTCGTCGGGCTCGGGACCTAGAGACGCGGGAGGCCCAGGTCGAGCGAGCAGGCTTCGACCGTCGTGGCCGCAGCGTCCACCTGGCGGAGAACAGAGGCGACGTCGACCCCGCGATGCTCGGGTGCGTACGTCCTGAGCCGCCGAGCTGCTTTCGCGAGCTGCCGCTCGCAGCCGGTCCGGTTACCGCGCCCCGCCTGGTACCAGGCGACCGCGACGTGGACGAGCCCCTGGAAGAAGTCCCGCTCGCTCGGCTCGGCCGCTCGCCACGCGTCCTCGAGCGCCTCGTGCGCGGCGAAGAACTCGCTCCGGCGAATGAGGGACAGTCCCTCCTGGAGAAGCTCAGATTGCGACTTGGATCTCGCCGTCCTCGACCCGGACTTCGTAGGTGCGGAGCTTGATTGCGTGGTCGAAGTCGTTCAACCCCGTGCGGACGTCGTACCGCCAGCCGTGCCACGGGCAGGTGAGGAAGGAATTGTCGAGCTCGCCGTCTCCGAGCGGGCCCTCCAGATGAAGACAGGCCCCCTGGGTGGCGAAGAACTCGTCGCCGGCGTTCGCGAGCGCGACCTCCTCCTCGCCGGCGCGGACCCGCGCCACCGTCCCCGGTGGGATGTCCTCGACCCGCGCGACCGTCACAAAAGGCATCGGGTGGATGTTACGCTCCGCGCGTGGCGACGATCCTGCTCGTTGGGGTCGACCTTTACTTCCGGGTCAAGCTCGAAGGGCTGCTTCAGGGTCACCATCTCGTCACGACCGACAGCATCGACCCTCCGGACCTCGTGATCGCGGACATCGCCCGCATCGACCCCGACGAGGTCGCCGACGCGTATCCGGAGGTCCCCCTGCTCGGATTTTCGAACCACACCGACACGGCCGGTCTGCGGGCGGCGCACACCGCCGGCTTCGACCAAGTGCTCGCGAAGTCGGCGCTCGTGGAGCGCGCTCCGCAGGTCGTCGAGGAGCTCGTCCAGGCCTGAGGGCCTCGGGAGCTAGAGTAGGACCCGTGACCTACATCATCGCCGAGCCTTGCATCGACATCAAGGATCTGTCCTGCGTCGATGTCTGCCCGGTCGATTGCATCCACGAGGCGGAGCGGATCCTCGTCATCGATCCGGAGGAATGCATCGACTGCTTCGCTCCCTCGGAGGAACTCCTGACGTCCCGTGGCCTGCGCACGTTTGCCGAGCTCGAGAACAAGTCGTGCCGCGTGCTCACCGACCGCGGCTACCAGCCCGCGTTCGTCAGGCGATTTCGTCGCAAGCCGCTGGTTGGCGTCGAGCTTGCCCCCGCCTTTGAGGAGCGAACACGCCACGGAGGCATGCGGCTCACCACCCGCAACGCCTCGCGGTTCCGGCGCACGGTGCTCGCCACGCCGACCCACCCGTGGCTCCTCGCCTCTGGAGACCGAACCGACGAACTCGCCCCGGGCCAGTACCTGCCGTCCATGCGCATGCAGCCTGACCGCGACTCCGAGCGTTATCGGCTGGGTGTCCTGCACGGGCTCGTTTTCGGCGACGGCAGCTGGAACAAGCAGGAGATTCGTTCAGGGCAGCACCTCCACTACGTCCAGCTCTACGGCGAGAAGGTGGCGAAGTTCAAGGACTTCTTCGATCAAGTCAACCACTCACCGTGCCTCGACATTCATCCGGGGTACATCGGGACTGGGGTCGTGCGCGCTTCTGCGAACCTGAAGCGCCTGCTTCCCGAGACGGCGGACGCGGAGTACATCGCCGGCTTCGTCGACGGCTGGCTCGCCTCCGACGGCGACCAGGTCAAGGCTGGGTCTTGGCGCCTGCGCTCGATCGATCACGAGGCGCTCGCGTGGCTGGAACGGGCGGCTCCGCTCGCGGGCTACGTCGCCGTGGGTTCGGGCGAGGAGGGGAGCACCGAGACGAACTTCGGCGTCCGCAGTCGGACTATCCGCTGGCTCTATCTCGCGACGAGGGAGGTGTTCTGGCGGGTGATGAAGGTCGAGCCGCAGGAGCGGGACGAGGCAGAGACGTTCTGCGCCGTCGTCCCGAGCAAGCACGAGTTCACGCTCGCGGGCGGCGTCTACACGCGGAACTGCGGCGCCTGCGAGCCGGAGTGCCCGGTCGACGCGATCTTCCCGGAGGACGCGCTGCCGGAGAAGTGGGAGCCGTTCGTCAAGATCAACTACGCCTACAGCGACGGCTTCGACGTGGTCAACCAGCTGACCAACGAGTACGCCACCGAGCACAACGTCCAGAACCCGCCGCTCGAGTCCTAGCCTTCCTCGACCGTCCCTCTGCGCGCCGCGGCTCGCGCGGGAAACCCGACCCTAGGAGGGATTGAAGGAGAGCTCGCGGAGCTCGCGCAGGGACATCTCCTCCGGCCGCCGCGGAGGTCTCCGCTCGGGCACGTCACGCCAGCGCGGCCGCACCAAGGAGCAGCTGTACAACGAGGCCAAGCGGATGAACATCTCCGGCCGCTCCAAGATGAACAAGGCGCAACTGCAGCGCGCAGTGGATCGCCGGAAATAGCGGCCCACCGGGGAGGGACCTCGAGCCCCTCCCGCGTCTATGCTCTCGGCGTGGAGCCCCAGACCCTGGATCACGTCGCGTTATGGGTCGCCGACCGCGAGCGGATTGCCGACTTCGTCACCGGCCATGTCGGCATGCACATCGTGGACCGGACCGACGACTTCACGCTGGTCGGGTCGGACGCCCGCCGCGGCAAGCTGACCCTCTTCGCCGAGGTAGGCCCGCGCGAGCGTGGGCATCTGAAGCACGTCGCGTTGCGTGTGCGCGACATCGACAGCGCCCTCAAGGGCATGCCTGAAGACGTCGCGCTCGATCGCTCGCGTGACGGTGAGGTCTATTTCGACCTTTACGAGGGTCTTCGGCTCGGCCTCGTCGAAGGCGACACGGCGGTCGACTACGACCTCGATCACGTCGCTCTCTACTCGGCCGATCCGGAGGCGACCGCCGCCGAGTACCAGCGCCTGGGCTTTTCGCCTGCGGCTCCGGGCCCCTCCGGGGCGCCTCGCGTGGAGGTCGGGGGCGCGTTCGTCGAGTTCCACGAAGGCGATGCGAGGGAGCCGGAGCGGCCGCTGCTGAACCATCTCGCGATGAGGGTCGAGTCCGCCGACGACCACATCGACGAGGCGAAGGAGATGGGCGTCGAGATCGACAAGGTCGTAGACGCGGCGAACACGTATGCCGTGTTTCTCTGGGGCCCTGAGCGCGTGAAGCTCGAGTACGTCGAGCACAAGCCGGGCTTCGCCCTCACCTGACGTGCCTGGCCGGCCTTCGCTCCAGGCCGGCGGAGCCGGCCCTCCGCGAAGGCCTGACGCCGCTGGACTGCAGAATGCTGCGCGGGCGGGGCTTGTCCGTACTGGCTGTACTGTCCTGCGCCCCACCCGCTTGCCTCCTTTGCCAGCGGCGCCCCAGGCGCGTCAGGAAACCTAGCCCGTGAACGTCACCATCGCCGGGGCTGGGATGGCCGGCCTGTGCGCCGCTGCCCGGGCCCGCGAGCTCGGCCTGCAGCCGTACGTGCTCGAGAAGGGCGATCGGCCGGGGGGATCGATGCTGCTCTCGAGCTGCGTCGTCTGGCGCTACCGGATGCTCGACGACTTTCGCGCGGAGTGTCCTGGAGGCGACCCGTGCCTGCAGGAGCAGATCGTCGAACGGCTGGACGAAGGGCTGGCGTGGCTCGAGTCGCTCGGCGCGCCGGTCGTCTGGGAGGAGACCGGGAACCCGCGCACGATCGGGAAGCGCTTCGACCCCAAGGGCCTGACCGAGGTGCTCGTCAAGGCAGCGGGGGAGATCGGATTCGACGCTTCGCTCGGGGAGCCGGACGGCCCGGTCATCGTCGCGACGGGCGGCTTCCAGGGAGATCCCGAGCTAGTCGAGCGGTTCATCACCGAGGAGCCCGTCCTGCTGCGCGCGAACCCATGGAGTGCCGGCGACGGCCTCCGCTACGCGCTTGCGGGCGGCGCAGGTCTCTCGCTCGGGCTCGACGAGTTCTACGGACGGGCGATGCCCGCTCCTCCCGCACATGTTCCCGAGGAGCGCTTCGTCGAGCTTGCCCAGCTCTACGGGAGCTACGCCCTCGTCCTGAACGAGAGCGGGGAGGAGTTCGCACCCGATCCGGTCTCGTGGTCCGAGACCGATCTCGTGCAAGCGATCGCGCATCAGCCGGGCGGGCAGGCCTGGTACGTCGTGGACGAGCCGACGCTCGACGTTCGCGTGCGCGGGCGGAGCGTGGGCGAGATGATCGAGGCGGCCCGTGAGGCCGGCGGCACCGTTCTCCCGGCCGGAGACCTGGGCTTCGACCTGCCGGGCTCCTACCGGCACGCAGTTCACGTCGCCGCCGGGGTCACGCACACGATCGGTGGTCTGCGGATCGACGAGCGTGCGCATGTGCTCTGCGAGGACGGAACCGCGATCGAAGGCCTGTACGCGGCCGGCGCAGACGCCGGCGGGATTTCCGCCGGCGGCTACGCGAGCGGCCTCGCAGCCGCGCTCGTCTTCGGCCGGATCGCTGCCGAGGAGGTCGCTCGCTAGCCGCCTCGCGGCGCGGAGCGTCTTGAAGAGGCGGCTATTTGACCGGGTGGAGGTAGGCGCAGAGCCGGGAGTCACCGGGGAGCGGCGAGGACGCGATCTTGCCCACCCGCTGGATCACTTCGCCCACTTCGACGTCGTCGCCGATCGAGGGCGGTTCCCCGGAGCGCTGCTCGAGCTCGTAGCCGCTCGCCTTCCAGACGAAGAGCAGATACCCGTTCTCGGCCATCGCCGGGATTCTATTCAGCGGATAGAAGCCTGGCCTCGAAGATGAGGACCTTGCTGAAGCCGGCTCCGTCGACTTGAAGCGCGTAATAGCCGGGTGCGCGGATGAGTGTGTAACGGGACCCTGATCCTTCTTGCCAGCCGTTGCTGAAGTCGGCGCCACGGAACCGCAAGCGGAGCTCCCGGCGAAGCTCCAAGATGGGGTAGCTGGCGAACTTGATGGCGTGCTTTCCATCGAGCTGCCGACCGCGAACGAGGACCGGACCGAGAAGGGCAACCGGCGCCACCCAGATCGTTTTGTGAGGCAACCATCCATTCGCCTGCAACTGCGATCGCGAGTATGTGACGAGCCCTTCCCTGAAGGGAAGCGGGTACGGAGGTGAACCGTCGTTCAGCGCAATGCCAAAGGACTGGCTGACCTGCCGCGCAGGTGTGCGCGGGCAGGGGCTATTCGGCCCGACCCTGGGAAGGTGCACGGGCCGCAGGCGCAGCGGCGCCCACGGGTCGGACCAGAGAACGCCGCGATGGCAGTGGAATCCATATCTCGCATACGTGCGCTCGAATCGGGAAGAACAGCGACCACGGGGCTTGAGACACCGGTGTTGGTGGTTGATTACGGCATCGACAGAACCAGGCGCACATTGCCCGACCAAGCGTTGATGAGGATTCCCGGCTGCGACGGTGGCCACTATCGCGAGCCCGGCGACGGCTACAGCTGCGCATGCCAGTGTCACCTTCGACATAAAACGAAGATTACGCCGTTCCGAGACTCCACTCAGACCGCCAGAGCGAGCTGCTCCGGCTCCGGCGGCGGCGCGAGCCGCTCGCGGCGCCGATCCGCGATCCCGTGCTCGCGCCTCAGCTCCGCCACCTTCGCGTGTACCGGGCCGGTCACGTCCTTCTTCAGATAGGCGCGGCCCGCATACAGGAGCTCGTAGCGCTCGGACTCCTCCGGCCAGTCCTCGGCGAGATGCTCGAGGAAGTGCTCGCGCGTTCCCGGCCGCAGGTTGAGGAGATTCGCCCACACGTGGGTGGCCCCCGCCTCACGTGCCGCCTGCACGACCTCCCGCAGCAGCTCGGGCTTGTCCGAGATGCCGGGCAGGATCGGCGCCATGCCGACCCCCGCCTTGATGCCGGCGTCGACCAGTCGCTTCAAGGCCCGCAGCCGCTGTCGGGGCGGGGCGGTGCCGGGCTCGGTCGTCCGCCAGACGCGCTCGTCAAGGGTCGGCACCGAGACGTTCACCGAGACGTGGGCTCTCCGCGCCGCCTCCTGCAAGACGTCGATGTCGCGGACGATCAGCGGACCGCGTGATCACGTTGAACGGGTTGCGCGCGTCCACGAATGCCTCGATGCATGAGCGTGTCAGCCGGTAGCGGCCTTCGGCCGGCTGGTAGGGATCGGTCGCGGCCCCGATCGCAACGGTCTCGTGCTTCCAGCTCGCGCGCGCCAACTCACGGCGCAGCACCTCGGCCACGTTGACCTTGACGCGGATCGACGTTCCGTAGCGGTCGTCGAACGGCCGATCTGCGCGGAGCTCGAATGCCCGCACGTAACAGAACGTGCACCGGTGGACGCAGCCCATGTACGGGTTCAGAGACCAGTCGAACGCCATCCCGCGGACGCGGTTGAGCGCGACCTTGCAGGGCTCCTCGCGATACTCGGCTCGCACGCCCGCATTATAGAACACACGTTCGTAGAAGAGAATGGCCATGTGGACGAGCTCGCGCCCGGGATCCGCCGCCTGACGATCCCGCTCCCCGTGGCTCCCGGCCACGTCCACTGCTACCTCGTCGACGGCGAGGAGGGCTGGATGCTCGTCGACACCGGCCTCGGGACCCCGGCCCTCGAAGAGCTTCTCAGCGCAGCGCTCGAGGGGCCGGCCGAGCGGATCCTGATCACGCACTTCCATCCCGACCACGTCTGGGGCGGCGAGGTCGCAGCCCGGGTCACGGGCGCGCCGGTCTACCAGGGCAAGCTCGACTACGACCAGTGCGAGCAGGTATGGGGGAGCCCCGACTGGCCCGACCGGATCGCGGCCTGGTTCCGGGGGCACGGCGTCCCTCCGGAGATCGCCGACGAGGTGCTGGAGCAGGGGCGGGCGGCGGCACCGTTGATCCAGTTCGCCCGCGACCCGGAGCCGCTGGCCGACGGCGACCGGGCGGGAGGCTGGGAGGTGGTCGAGCTTCCCGGCCACGCCGACGGCCATCTCGGCTTCCTCCGCGACGGCGTCCTGCTCGCGGGCGACCATCTCCTGCCCGGGATCACGCCTGCCGTCGGCTTCTACCCGGAGTCGCGCCCGGATCCGCTCGGCGCCTACCTTGCGTCGCTCGAGCGGACGATCGAGCTCGCTCCGAGGCTCGCGCTTCCCGGGCACGGCGAGCCGATCCAGGACCCGGCCGCCCGGGCCGAGGAAATTCTCCAGCACCACCGCGAGCGGCTCGACGCGACCGCGGCCGCGCTCGGTTCTCAGCCGCGAACAGGCTTCGAGGTCTCGCTTGCGCTCTTCCCGGATGCCCTCGGCCATTCCCAGCGCCGATTCGCCGTCGCGGAGTCGCTCTCGCATCTCGAACGGCTGGTTGTCACCGGCGCGGCCCGGCGCCTCGGGGACGTCACTCCGGTTACCTATACTGCCGCGTAGATCCTGTTGGACGACGAAGAAATTCCTAGACGTCCGCCCGGCGGGGCGTTGAAGTGACCGTCTTTCTCGAACTGCTCGCCGTCGGGGCGCTGATCCTGCTGAACGGGTTTTTCGTGGCGGCCGAGTACGGGCTCGTCACGGCTCGCCGCACCCGCATCCGCGAGCTCGAGGAGCAGGGCAAGCGGAGTGCACGGGCGGTGCTCACGATCACCGCCGAGCCGCCGCGCTTCATCGCCGCCATGCAGCTCGGCGTCACGCTCACATCGCTGGGAATCGGAGCTCTGGGCGAGCCCGTCCTCCGGAACATCTTCGACCCGGTGATGGCGACGGTGCTCGCAATCGCGATCGCGTTCTTGATCATCACCTTCTTCCACGTCGTGGTCGGTGAGCTCGTCCCCAAGGGTGTAGCGCTCAGGTACTCGGATCGGGTCGCGCTCGCCGTCTCGGCCCCGGTGCGAGGCTTCTTCTTCCTGTTCAAGCCGCTGATCTGGATCCTCCAGCAGACGACGGAGTGGATCCTCCATGCGCTCGGGATGGAGCCGCCCGGCTCGGAGGGCGACGTCCATTCCGAGGTCGAGCTGAAGATGCTGCTCGACCGCTCGAAGCGGTACGGCGAGATCGAGGAAGAGGAGCAGGAGATGCTGTACAAGGTCTTCGACTTCGCCGACAAGGAGGCCGCCGACGTGATGGTGCCGCGGCCGGAGGTCGTGGCGCTCTCGATCGCTCTGCCGCCGGAGGAGTGCCTGTCCGCGGTGATGGACTCCCCCTACACGCGTTACCCCGTCTACCGGGGCTCGCTCGACGAGATCGTCGGCGTCCTGCACGTGCGCGATCTGTTCTCCGCGCTCATGGACCGCGGCATCGCGCAGGTGAACATCGAAGAGCTGCTGCGACCGGCGTTCGTCGTCCCGGAGACGAAGGACCTCGCCAGCCTGCTCGCGGAGTTCCGGTCGAAGAACCAGCACATGGCGATCGTCCTCGACGAGTACGGGGCGATGGAGGGGATCGTCACGCTCGAGGACCTGCTCGAGGAGATCGTCGGTGAGATCGAGGACGAATTCGACCTACCCGACGAGTCGATCGAGCGGATCGACGAACACACGGTTCGTGTTCACGGCACGTTTCCGATCGACGACTTCAACGAGCAGTTCGGGACGGAGCTCCCGCCGGAGGACTACCACACGGTTGCAGGGTTCGTCTTCGGCCAGCTCGGCCGCGCGCCGGAGGAGCGGGACGAAGTCGAATACGAGAATGTGCACATCCGGGTGGACGAGGTCGAGGGGACGCGGATCCAGCGCCTGACGGTCACCTTCCTCGAGCCGACGCCCGAGCAGGAAGAGGCGGTCGGCGCAGAGGATCGGGCGGCCGAAAGATAGAAGTGCGCTCTTTGCGCTCTTCCGTTGCAAAATCGGCGCTTACTGGCATCCTCAGCATCCGAGTCGGGAGCTAAGGTGGTTCGGGCGATGCAGCACACACCGCTGAGTGAAGAACAGGTCCGCGACGAAAAGCAGTACGGCCAGGTCGATGTCGTTTTGCTCTACATCGAAGACGCCCGTCGGCGCGCCGAGCGGGCCGCCGGCGAACTTCGTGCAAATGGCGCCGAGGAGCACTTGATCGCGGCTGTCGAGCAGACGCAGCAGGAACTGTCGGAGACTGCCAAACTGCTGATTCAGAGCACGTTCTTTGCGGTGCCGGAAGCGCAGCTCAGCTTCTAGCGAGACCGAGCTTCGTCACACATCCTTGACCCCTCCGTCACCGTCTCACAAGTACGGTCAAAACCGTGGAGAAGACAGGTCACGATCCGTCCGGGCCGGCCGGTAGGTTGCGGTCAAGAATGAGTACCGACGGAAACAGTCCGGTGAGCCTCGTCGTCGATCGCGTCGGCAAGGCCGCGCGCCGAGCGGAAGAAGCGGTCGGCGAGCTCCACGCCACCGGTGCGGAGGGCTTTCTCGTGGATGCCATGAAGCGCGCGCACGAAGAGCTCGAGAACATGAGCCGCCGGCTCGCGAAGCACACGTCTGGCGTCTAGCCTCCGGTCCGTGCCCACAGCGGGCGAGGACATTCGAAGAGCTCTCGAGGCGTTCGTCGAGCGCTGGCGCGGCTACGAAGGTGGCGAACGCCAGGAAGCGCAGACGTTCCTGAACGAGCTGTTCGCGTGCTACGGCGTCGACCGCAAGCAGGCGGGCGTGATCTTCGAAGACAAGGCTGCTCCCGGATTCTGGACTTGTTCTGGCCTGACGTCTGCATCATCGAGATGAAGCGGCCGAGTGAGGCCCAGAGGCTGTCCGAGCACCTCGACCAAGCGCTGGAGTACTGGAAGCGGAAGAGCCGCGAGACCGGCCACGCGGGGAATTTCGTTGTTTTGTGCGCATTCCGCCGATTCGAGATCTACGAGCCCCCGTCGACGTGGGATCGGCTCCTCGCGGCGTTCGATCTCGAGGAGCTTCCCGATCGCTTCGAGGCGCTCGACTTCCTTCGTCAGCGTGTACCACGCTTTGCCGAGGACAGAGCCGAACTCACGCGCGAAGCGGTCGCTCTCGTCACCGATGTCTACAACCGGCTCGGTGACCGAGGCGCTGCCGGCGCCGAGACCCTTCGCCACTTCATCTTGCAGTCCGTGTGGTCCGCATTCGCCGAGGACCTCGGGATGATCCCCGAACATCGGTTCAGCCGGCTCGTGGAGCACGTGCTCGACGAGCCCGAGCGATCGAGCGCAGACGAGCTCGGTGGTCTCTTCGAATGGCTGAACAAACCGGGTGCCCGGCCCGAGCACGGTGTCTACGAAGGAGTTCCCTACGTGAACGGGAGCCTGTTCCAGATCCCGGCAAGGGTGCACCTCGAACGCGACGAGCTGGAGCTCCTCCGCCAAGCGTGTCGTTTCAACTGGCGGCAGGTCCAGCCCGCGATCTTCGGCTCGCTCCTGGAGGGCGCGTTGGGTCGCGAGCGGGTCTGGGCCTTCGGCGCGCACTACACGTCAGAGGAAGACATTCGCAAGGTCGTCGGGCCGACGATCGTCGAGCCCTGGAATGGGCGGATCGACTCGTGTGGGTCGCTGGACGAGGTGCACGAGGCGCAGAAGGCGCTCGCCCGATACACGGTCCTCGATCCGGCCTGCGGGTCGGGGAACTTCCTCTACATCGCCTATCGTGAGCTACGGCGGATCGAGAACCGTCTTCGCGTCCTGGAGCGGGAGCTCCGCCGCGAGGCGGGCCTTGGGGAGGAGGCCCCGCGCGTCCCGTTTCAGTTGAGCAACATGTACGGAATCGAGCTCGAGCCGTTCGCGGTCGAGCTCGCGCGGGTGACGCTCTGGATCGCGCACAAGCTCGCCGTCGAGGAACTGGGGGTCGACGAGCCCACGCTTCCGCTCGCGGATCTTTCAAGCATCCGGCGCGCCGATGCTCTCAAGGTCGAGTGGCCTCGGGCGGAAGCGATCATTGGCAACCCGCCTTACCACGGCTCGCAGCAGATTCGGAGCGAGTTGGGCGACGACTACGCCGACTGGCTCAAGCGCGAGTTCGGCGTCGGACTGAAGGACTATGCGGTCTACTGGTTCCGCAAGGCGCACGAGGCGCTGCCTGATGGAGGACGAGCCGGCCTCGTGGCCACTAACTCGGTCTCACAAGGGAGATCACGTGAGGCTAGCCTCGAGTGGATTGTTAGGAACGGTGGAGTGATCACGAACGCTGTCTCGAAGGAGCCATGGTCGGGCGAGGCAGTGGTGAACGTCAGCATCATCAACTGGATCAAGAATCCAGCCGAGATACCCCATCGCTTCGTGCTTGACGGAGTCAACGTGCCGGGAATCACCGCAGCACTGCGTCCGGAAGGCGCCGACGTCTCAGCTGCCGTCCGTCTTCCACAAAACCGCGGGCAAGCCTTTCAAGGACCAATTCCAGCGGATGGCGGAGGATTCATCCTCGGAATCGAAGAAGCTGAGTCCCTCCTCGCCCGTGTCGATGCGAGTTACTCCGAGGTCGTGCGCCCATACCTGACGTCTGATGACATCGGGGACGATTCCGCCCAGCGGGCGTCGCGCTATGTGATCGATTTCGCCTTCCGGCCGCTTGAAGAGGCGATGAAGTTCCCTGCCGCGCTGGAGATCGTTCGAGAGCGAGTAAAGCCATTCCGCGACAAGAACCGAGACGCCCGGTTCAGGAAGTTCTGGTGGCAGTTCGGTCGGCCTCGCCGATCGATGCGCGAAGCACTCGAGCCGCTTTCCCGATACATCGCCGGGACTCGACACGGCACCCGGCTGCACTTCTGTTGGTGCGACATGTGGACGATGGCCAGCGATGCGACCAATGTCTTCGCCCGCGAGGACGACTACTCCCATGGCGTTCTCTGCTCATCGGCGCACATCCATTGGGCCCGGGTGCTCTCATCCACGATACGGACCGATATCCGTTACACGCCAACCTCAGCATTCGAGACCTTCCCCTGGCCGCAGCCGACCACCGAGCAGCGCGAAGAGATCGCCGAAGCCTCACGAGCTGTGATCGAGCGTCGTCAGGAGATCTGCCTCGAGCGGCAGATCGGCCTCACAAAGCTCTACAACGAACTTGAGGAGGGCGCGTACCGGGACCTGAGCGACCTTCACCGCCGACTCAACGAGGCGGTCGCCGCCGCCTACGGGTGGCCGAAGTCCGCGGCGCACGATCCAGCCGAGTCCAATCGCCGCCTGCTCGAGCTGAACCAAGCGATCGCTGCCGGCAAGGTCGATTACCGCCCCTTCGACTGAGCCAGGCCGTTCGTCTTCGCCGCCATCTCAGCGTCCCGCTCGGTGACGGCGTTCTTCACGTGCGTCCACCAGCGCAGCATCACGCGGTTCCAGTGGAGGGCGATGTCGGGATGATGGTCCTCCGCTTCGGCCAGCTCGCCGACGCGGTTCACGAACGCGAGCGCCTCGGCGAAGTCCTTGAACTCGAATTGGCGTTCGAGCGCACCATCCCGCTCGGTCCAACCTTCAGGCGCTCCCACGTCGGCAAGTATCGCTACCATCGTCGCCTCGGAGTACCGAGACCCCGTACTCCCCGGCAGTCCGAAACCGAAAGGAGCAACAGGTGTCTCGACTCCGCTTCCCGCTCGTCGCTCTAGCCGTGTCCGTCGCGCTCGTCGCGGCCGGCTCGACGCAGGCGGCCGCTCACAAGGTCAAGGTGACGAAGCTCTACGGGCAGACCGGCCCCGGCTTCGACATCAAGCTGACCAACTTCAGCTTCGTGCCCGTGAAGCGCCTCAAGCCCGGCCTGTACACGTTCACGATCCAGGACCGGGCGACGAACCACAACTTCCACCTCGTCGGCCCGGGGATCGACAAGAGCACCGCCGTGCGCTTCCTCGGCACGAAGGTGTGGAAGCGGCTCAGCCTGAAGAAGGGCGTCTACAAGTACTGGTGCCACGTGCACAAGACGATGATGCACGGCTCCTTCAAGGTCACGTAGAGTCAGGGCATGCGCAGGAAGCTTCTAGTTGTGGCCATCGTGCTCGCGGGTGTGGCCGCCGCGACGGCCCTGGCGGTCAACCAGATGGGGCCGAGCGTCGCCGTCTCGCTGAAGGAGTTCAAGGTGCTGGCGCCCAAGAGCTCGAAGGCGGGCAGCATGACGTTCGTCGTCCACAACAAGGGCAAGCTCTCGCACGAGTTCGTCGTCGTGAAGACGAACCGCCCCGCGAGCAAGCTGCCGCTCAAGGGGCAGGTGGCGAAGCTCACCGGGGTCAAGGGGCTGATCAAGCCGTTCAAGCCGGGTCAGACCAAGAAGCTCACGGTCAAGCTGGCGGCGGGCAAGTACGTCCTGCTCTGCAACCTGCCCGGCCACTACAAGTTCGGGCAGTACACGAGCTTCACCGTCCACTAGAGAGCGCTTCGGCCTCGACAGCGCCGCCCGAGATCCGGAAGGCGGCCAGCTCGCCTGTGCCGAGGCTCAGGATCAGGTAGGGGCGTCCCTCCCAGAGCCCGATCCGCTCGACGTCCGTCCGCGAAGGACGCGCCGGCGCCGAGAGGTGCGAGTGGAAAACCGCGAGCTCGTAGCCCTCGTCCTCGAGGAACCAGAGCTCCGGATCGACGTCGAGCTCGAACCGGTACGGCGAGGCCGCCGCGTTCCTTCCGGGCTCGTAACGGACTGCCTCGCCGTCGCGCAGGACGACGAGACCGCACGCCTCGTTCGGCGCTTCCTCGCGTGCGTGCTGTTCGAAAGCCTGTCGGACGGCGGCGCCGATCACCACCAGACGTGTCCTTCCATCGCCGCGTCGAGCTCGGTCTCGCGCAGCCGCCAGACGTCGGTCGAGAGGTACTTCCAGCCGCCGTCGGCGAGGACGCAGACCATGACGCCGTCCTCCAGTTCGGCGGCGAGCTCGAGCGCGACGTGCACGACGGCCCCGGACGACACGCCGGCGAAGATCCCCTCCCTCTCGAGCAGCATGCGCAGCCCGGCAACCGACTCGGCGTTCGAGACGAGCACCTTGCGGTCGAGCTTGGAGACGTCGAGGATCGGCGGCACGTAGCCCTCCTCGAGCGAGCGCAGGCCGATGACCGGGTCGCCCGGCAGGGGCTCGGCGCCCGCGACGACGACGTCGGGGAAGCTCTCACGCAGTCTCTCGCCGGCTCCCATCAGCGTGCCGCCGGTGCCGAGGCCGGCGACGAGGACGTCGACCCGGTCGAGCGCCTGGGCGATCTCTGTACCCGTGCCCTCGTAGTGCGCGCGGGGGTTCGCGTCGTTCGCGTACTGAAATGGCATGTGGTAGCGGGCGTCTCGCTCGGCCAGCTCGAGCGCCAGGCGCACCGAGCCGTTCGTTCCCTCGACAGTCGGGGAAGAGACGATCTTCGCGCCGTAGAGCTCGAGCAGGTGGTGGCGCTCCTCGGTGACGTTCTCCGGCATCACGCAGGTGAGCGGGTAGCCCTTGAGCTTCGCGACGAGCGCGAGCGAGATGCCGGTGTTGCCGGAGGTCGGCTCGAGCAGTTCGCGGCCCGGCTCGAGCTCGCCCGAGGACTCGGCCTCCTCGATCATCGCCTTCGCGATCCGGTCCTTGATCGAGCCGGTCGGGTTCTGGCCCTCGAGCTTGGCGAACAGCTGGACGCGCTCCGGGATGCCGGCCGCAGCGGCGAGCCGGGGAAGCTCGACGAGCGGTGTCCTGCCGACGAGGTCGAGGAGTGAAGGTGCGAGCGCTCTAGATGCCACCGGCGACTGCCGGGAGGAGGATGACGGTCGACCCTTCCGTAACGCGCGTGTCGAGACCGTCGAGCGTCCTGACGTCCTCGCCCTCCACGTAGGCGTTGACGAACGGCGCCAGCTCCCCGTCGGAAAAGATCTGGCTCCCGAGCGAAGGGAAGCGCCCGGTGAGGTCGTCGAGGAGCTCGCGGACGGTCGCTCCGTGGGCCGGGACCTCGCGCTCGCCACCCGTCTCCGAGCGGAGCGTCGGTGGGATCCTGACGGTTGTCATGTCACCGCACCCCGCGGGCCCGCGCAGAACTCGACGTAGTCCACGTACTCGGTGATCGTGGGGCTCTCGCCGCAGACCGGGCAGGACGGATCCCGGCGGAGCTCCACCTCGGTGAACGAGACCTCGAGAGCGTCGAAGAGCAGCAGTCGCCCGACGAGCGGGTCGCCGATCCCGAGCGCGAGCTTGAGCGCCTCGGCCGCCTGGAGCGAGCCGACGATCCCGGGGAGGACCCCGAGGACACCGCCCTCCGCGCAGCTCGGCGCGAGCTCGGGCGGAGGCGGCTGCGGGAAGAGACAGCGGTAGCACGGGCCTTCGCCGGGCTTGAAGACCGTGAGCTGACCCTCGAAACGGAAGATCGAGCCATGCACGACGGGGATTCCGTGCCAGATCGAGGCGTCGTTCAGGAGGTAGCGCGTGGGGAAGTTGTCGGCCCCGTCCACGATCACGTGCCATCCGTCCCCGAGGATCCGGTCGACGTTGTCCGGGGTCAGCCGCTCGCTGTATGACATCACCTGAACGTCCGGGTTGAGCTCGCGGATCGCGCGTGCAGCCGATTCAGTCTTTGGCTCACCGAGCGATGCTGTGGAGTGCAGAACCTGGCGCTGGAGGTTGGACTCGTCCACGACGTCGTCGTCGACGATGCCGAGCGTCCCGATTCCGGCGGCGGCGAGGTAGAGCGCGGCCGGCGAGCCGAGGCCGCCCGCGCCGATCAGCAGCACGCGCGAGTCGAGCAAACGGAGTTGTCCCTCCTCACCGACCTCGGGGATCAGGAGATGGCGGCTGTAGCGAATCCGCCCCTGCGGCGAGAGCGAGCGGGAGAGCTCGGTCGGGTGGCCGTTGCGCTTCCAGTCCATGAAGCCTCCGGCGAGCGAGCTCACGGTCTCGTAGCCGAGCTCTTCGAGAGTCCGGGCGGCGAAGGCCGACCGATTGCCTTGCGCGCAATAGACGAGCACGGGTCGATCTCGGTCGGGGACGGCCTGCTCGATCCGGGATTCGAGCGAGCCGCGCGGGATGTGGATCGCTCCGGGCAGATGGCCCTCGTCCCATTCGTCGCGCTCGCGGACGTCGATGATGGCGAAGCGGTCGTCTCCATCGAGCAGCTCGCGCGCGCGGGCCGCGCCGACCTCGCCGATCTCCAGCTTGACACGCTGCAGCAGTTCGCGGTAGCTCGCCATCGCTCTCGAGAGAGTAGCGGCGGAGAGGTGCCCTGCGGCTATCGTCGCGGCATGACTGCGCGTGCGCGCATCTACACCACCGTCGGCGGCGTCGCCGTCGCCGCTGCGGGTGCAGTGGCAGCCGCGATTGTGCTCAGCGCGGGAGGGAACGGACGGGCCGCCCCGGCGCCGGGTCTCCGCGGCAGGCCTCCGCTCGAGCTCGACCTCGGCGTGCGCGGGGACGCCGAGGCTGTCGCCCTGCGGCGGGCTGCGGCGCTCTACGCGCACGGGAACGCGGGCGCAGCCGCTCCGATCTTCGCCCGCTACCACTCGCTCGACGCCGAGGCGGGGTCGGCGATGGCGGCGTGGCCCGACGGGACGCTCGAGCGGCTGGGCCGGCTCGCTTCGGGCCACCCCCACAGCTCGCTCGTCCCGCTCAACCTCGGGATCGCGCTGTTCTGGGCCGGCCGGAAGCAAGCTGCGCTCGCCGCCTGGCGGCAGGCGAAGCGCGCCGCGCCGGACACGCTCTCCGCGGTCCGCGCCGACGACCTCCTCCACCCCGGCTACAACCGCGGGCTCCCGACGTTCGTGCCGAGCTTCAACCCGCCCGCCGCCCTCTCGCGCCTTGCTCCCGAGCGTCAGCTCGCGGCGCTCGCGCGCGGGCGGAGTGTTCGGTCGAAGCTTCTGTACGGGGTCGCGCTCCAGCGGCTCGGACGGCCGCTCTCGGCGGAGCGGGTCTTCGCACAGGCGGCCGCGCTCGCGCCGGACGACGCCGAGGCCCAGGTTGCCGCAGCCGTCGGCCGCTTCGACAAGGACCATCCGGAGCGGGCGTTCTCCCGGCTCGGGCCGCTGACCCAGCAGTTCCCGCATGCCTCGACCGTCCGCTTCCACCTCGGCTTGCTGCTGCTCTGGCTCGGCGAGGTCAAGGGAGGGACGCGCCAGCTCCGGCTCGCGCGACGGGAAGGCCCGGACACGCCGCTCGGCCGTGAGGCCGCTCTGTTCCTGCAGAAGCTTGTGCGTCACAAATAGGCCCTACGGACCCAAAAAAATAGGCCGAACGGCCTATGGCTTCTGTCCGCCGCGCGTGCGACAGTTCCGTCCTCAGTGAGGAGCCGGGGAGAAAGCAGCGGGGGGACCAACGGGTCCGGGAAACGGATCCTGATCGCCGACCTGCTCGAGACGGAGGAGGCGAAGACCCTCCTCGAGAGCGGTCGCGAGAATGGCTCGCTGAGCGCGGACGAGATCGCGCTCACGTTGGACGACCTCGATCTGGATGCGGCCCAGCTCGACGATTTCTACACAGCCCTCGATGAGCTCCACATCGAGGTCGTCAACGCTGCCGAGGTGGACAAGCCCGAGCAGGTCGTGGTGATCGAGATCGAGCAGCGTGAGATCTCGACCGACTCGCTCCAGCTCTTCCTCAAGGACATCGGCCGCGTCGATCTCCTGACCGCGGCGCAAGAGGTCGAGCTCGCCAAGCGGATCGAACGCGGCGAGCACGGGGCCAAGCAGAGCATGGTGGAGGCGAACCTTCGTCTCGTCGTCTCGATCGCGAAGAAGTACCGCAACCAGGGCCTGCCGTTCCTCGACCTGATCCAGGAGGGGACGATCGGGCTCGTCCGCGCCGCGGAGAAGTTCGACTACCGCAAGGGCTTCAAGTTCTCGACCTACGCGACGTGGTGGATCCGCCAGGCCGTTGCCCGCGCGCTTGCGGACAAGGGCCGGACGATCCGGATGCCGGTCCACATCGTCGAGAAGTTGAACAAGATCGTCCGCTCCGAGCGCAAGCTCCGGGGCGAGCTCGGCCGTGAGCCGACGACTCCCGAGATCGCCGCCGACATCGAGCTGTCGATCGAGGACGTGGCTCAGATCCGCCGGACCGCGCAGCTCCCGGTCTCACTGGAGAAGCCGGTCGGCGACGACGAGGAGTCCGAGTTCGGCCACTTCCTCACCGACGAGTCGGAGCCGCTGCCGGACGAGGCCGCCGAGGCGACGATGAGGCGCGAGACTCTCGTGAAGATCCTCGGGACCCTGTCCGAGCGCGAGCGCGAGGTGATCGAGCTTCGCTACGGCCTCGACGGACAGGCTCCGCTGACGCTGGACGAGGTCGGGCGGGCCTTCAACGTCACGCGCGAGCGGATCCGCCAGATCGAGCACCACACGTTGAAGAAGCTGTGCGCGCTCGCGGATGCTCAGAAGCTCCGCGAAGTAGCTTAGGGGCGAAGCCGCGCGCGGGCCCCAGCGGCCCGAACGGCGGCGGCGAGGCCGGACTCGTCGTACGCGCCGTGATAGCGCCTGCCGTTGACGAAGAACGTGGGCGTCCCGGAGACGCCGCTCGTATCGGCACCGGCGACGTCTTCGGCGATCTGCGGGGCGTGGACGCGCCGCCGCAGCTCGTCCCGGAAACGATCGACGTCGAGCTCGAGCTCCTCTGCGTACCCGACGAGATCGCGAGGCGCGAGCGTATCCTGGCGTGCGAACAGGAGGTCGTGCATCTCCCAAAACCTCGCCTGCGCTGCCGCGGCCTCCGCCGCCTCCGCCGCCAGCGGTGCCCGCGGATGAACGTCGGTGAGGGGAAGGTGGCGGAAGACGAAACGAAGCTCGTCGCCGAACTCGGCGAGGAGCTCGCGGAGGACCGGCTCGGCCCGCCCGCAGAACGGGCACTCGAAGTCCCCGTACTCGACGAGCGTGACCGGAGCGTCGTTCGGCCCCCTGACGTGGTCGCGGTCGAGATCGACCGGTGAGGCGAGGTCGACCAGCTCCTCTGACGCACCGAGCGCGTACCGGATCCGCACGTCCCGCGGAAGGAGGGCCATTGTCCGGAAGACGAGCCAGCCGAGCAAGGAAGCGCCGAGAGCCGCCCCGAGGATGCCGAGCTTGGCCTCCCTGAGCCGGTCGCCGTGGAAGGCCAGGCTCGCGATCAGGAGCGAGACCGTGAACCCGATCCCGGCGACGGCTCCGCCCCCGGCGAGCGTCGCCCAGCCGACCGGCAGCCGCAGTCCGCCCAGACGGCGGCGTGACGCGAGCCACGAGGCGATGAGGATGCCGGCGGGCTTTCCCGCGACGTACCCGACGAGGATCCCGAGCGTCACGGGCGAGGTCGCGGCCGCCCGGAGCACGTCGCCGTTGATGTGGATTCCTGCGTTCGCGAGCGCGAACAGAGGGACGATCCCGTAGCTCGTCCAGGGATGGAGGCGGTACTGGAGGCGCTCGTTGGTCGATATGGCCGCCGTCACGCCGAGCTGCGTCGAGCGGGCGAGCTCTGCCGTCGGTTGCTCCCGGAACGAGCGTGCGAGCGCCGTCGCCTGCTCGAGGTCGGTGCGGGCCGGCGGGAAGGCGCTGAGGGCGAGGCCGAGCGCGAGACCGCCGATCGTGGGATGGATCCCGGATTCGTGCAGCGCCACCCACGTCGCCACGCCGACCCCGATCGCGAGCGGCAGACTCCGGACGCCGAAGTAGCGCAGGCCGATGAGGACGCAGAACAGGGCGACGGCGATCCCGAGGGCGACGAACGAGACATGGTGGGTGTAGGCGGTCGCGATCACGAGCAGCGCCGCGAGGTCGTCGAACACGACGAGCGTCAAGAGGAAGGTGCGGAGCCTCGGGTAGCCGCGCGCGACCAGGGCCAGCATTCCGAGCGCGAACGCCGTGTCGGTGGACATCGCCGCTCCCCAGCCGTTGCTGCTCGAGTGACCGGCGTTGAACGCGAGATAGATCAGGATCGGCACGGTCATCCCCCCGATCGCCGCGACGACCGGGATCGCGATTCGGCGGCGCTGCCGGAGCTCGCCCATGTCGAGCTCGCGCCGCGCCTCGAGCCCGACGACGAGGAAGAAGAAAACCATCAGCCCGTCGTTGACCCAGCCGCGCAGGCTCTCGCTCACGCCTGCTCCACCGACCCGGATCGAGAGCGCCTTCGTCCAGAACGAGTCGTACGAATGCAGCCCGACGTTCGCCCATGCGAGCGCGACGAGGGTGGCGGCGAGCAGGACGAGCGCGCTGCCCGACTCGGTCCGCAGGAAGTCGCGCACGGGCAGGGCGAGACTGCGGGCCCAGGCCGTCCGGCCCGTGAAAGAAACGGCCTCCGCTGGCGCAGCCACCGAGAAGTAGCGTAGGCGCCCTGGGCGCTCATGGGTCAACCCATGAGCGGTGTGGAAGGGGTGCGGGGGAACCGGGAGGTTCCCCCGCATCAGGTTCTAAGAAGGGGGCTCGTGGGGGAAACATGGTTTCCCCCACGAGAGCGAGCCGGAGGCGAGCGACGCTCAGGCTTCGACCGCGACCCGCTCCTGCTCCGGCAGATCGAGGATCGTCCCGCTGCGGAGGACGACGCCGTTCTCGCAGCGGGCCTCGACCAGTCCGCCGGCGAACTGTTGCTCGTACAGCTCGGCGTAGAGGCCGCGGAGCGCGAGCAGCTCGGCGTGCGTCCCGCGCTCGATGATGCGCCCCGCCTCGATCACGAAGATCACGTCCGCGGCGAGGATCGTGGAGAGGCGGTGCGCGATCGCAATCGTCGTCCGGCCCGCCATCAGCGGCTCGAGCGCCGTCTGGACGAGCCGCTCGCTCGCCGTGTCGAGCGAGGAGGTCGCCTCGTCGAGAATCAGGATCCTCGGGTCCTTCAGGATCACCCTGGCGATCGCGAGCCGCTGCTTCTCGCCGCCCGACATCCGGTAGCCGCGCTCGCCGACGAACGTGTCGTAGCCCTCGGCGAGGTTGACGATCCGGTCGTGGATGGCGGCGGCGCGGGTGGCGGCCTCGATCTCCTCCTCGGTCGCGTCCGGCCTCGCGTAGAGCAGGTTCTCCCGCACGCTCGTGTGGAACAGGTACGTCTCCTGGGTGACCATCCCGACGATGCCGGCCAGCGACGCGAGCTTGATCTCCCGGACGTCGGCGTCGTCGAGCTCCACCGACCCGCGCGTCACGTCGTAGAGACGGGGGACGAGGTAGGAGATCGTCGTCTTGCCGGCCCCGCTCGGACCGACGAGAGCGGCGAGCTGTCCGGGCTCGATCTCCAGGTCGACGGCCTCGAGCGTCCACGGCCGCGGCTCTCCGTCCGGATCGGGGTGCTCGTAGTGGAAGTAGACGTCCCGGAAGGCGACCTTGCCGCGGACCTCGTCCGGCGCGAGCTGACGTGCACCCGGCGTGTCGACGATCTCGTGCTCGAGGTCGAGGTACTGGAAGATCCGCTCGAACAGCGCCAGCGACGACTGCACCTCGACCGAGACCTGGAGCATCTGCCCGACGGGGAAGAAGAGCCTCGTCTGGAGGGCGGTGAAGGCGACGAGAGTCCCGGTCGTGATGCCGGAGGACCCGCCGTCGATCGCGAAACCGGCGACCAGGTAGACGAGCGCCGGCGTGATCGAGAAGAAGGTCCCGACCAGCGCGAAGAACGTCCGGCCGACCATCTGCTGCCGCACCTGCAGGTCGGCGAGGCGGCGGTTCTCGCGCCGGTAGCGCTCGATCGCATCCCCGGAGCGGTCGAAGACCTTCGCGAGCAGGATCCCGGAGACCGAGAGCGTCTCCTCGGTGATCGCGCTCATCTCCGCCAGCGACTCCTGCGTCGATGCCCTGATCCGGCGGCGGATGCGGCCGACGCGGTAGGTCAGGTAGACGAAGCCCGGGACGACGAAGAGGGAGAGGAGGGTCAGCTGCCACGACAGGAACGCCATCGCGACGACGCTCGAGCCGACGGTGACGACGTTGGCGAGGATCGACGAGGCCGTGTCCGTCACCACCGTCTGGATGCCGGCCACGTCGTTTTGCAGCCGCGACTGGATCTCGCCCGTGCGGGTCGAGGTGAAGAAGCGGAGCGACATCGCCTGCAGGTGCTGGTACAGGCGGTTTCGCAGGTCCTGCATCACGCGCTGCCCGACGACGGCGGTCATGTAGGTCTGGACGATCCCGATCGCCCCGGCGACGACCGCGATCGCGACCATGACCCCGATCAGGACGTAGAGGAGGCTGAGGTTCGGGTGCCTGCTGTGCGGGAAGAGTGCGCTGTCGAAGACCGTCCTCGTCAGCAGGGGGTTGACGACGCCGAGCCCCGACGAGAAGAGGATCGCGAGACAGGCGAGCGTGACGCTCTTCCAGTACGGGCGGAAGAGGCGGGCGACGCGGCGGATCAGGCCCTTGCTCAGCGGGGTGGTGTCAGCCTCTGACGGCCGACCCATCGGTCGCATCGGTTCCATCTAGAAGACGGTAGCGCCTACGGCACTCCGCATTCCGGAGCATTCAGCGCGACGTACGGGGAGACGGCCGGAGTGGCGAGCATGACGTCCCCGACTCGGGAGGTCTTAGACTCGCCCCGTGGAGCAGGCGTTGCTCGAAGAGGTTTCGGAGTTCCTGCGCATTCCGAGCGTGAGCGCGGATCCCGGGCACGCCGAGGACGTTCGCCGTGCAGGAGAGTGGGTCTGCGACCGGATTCGCGGCGCGGGGGGCGAGGCGGAGCTCGTCGATTGGTCGGGGCAGCCGCTGGCGGTCGGCGAGATCCGGGCTTCCACGGGCGGCGACGTGCCGACCGTCCTCGCGTACGGCCACTTCGACGTGCAGCCGCCGGCCCCGCTCGACCTGTGGGAGAGCGGGCCGTTCGAGCCGACCGTGCGCGACGAGTGGCTCGTGGCCCGCGGCGTCGTCGACGACAAGGGCCAGCTGTACATGCTCCTGAAGGCGGCCGAGCAGCTTGCCGCGGACGGCTCGCTTCCCGTCAATGTCCGCTTCGCCTGCGACGGCGAGGAGGAGACCGGCGGGCATTCGATCGTCGACTTCATCGCCGCGGACGATCGCGGCGCCGATGCGTGCGTGATCTTCGACGCCGGGATGCTGGCCCGCGGAGTCCCCGCCTTCTACATCGGGACGCGCGGGCTGTGCTACTTCCACGTCCGCGTCCGGACGGGAGCCCAGGACTACCACTCCGGCCTCTTCGGCGGCGCTGCGCTCAATGCCATGCACGCGCTGATGCAGGCCCTCTCCGGCGTCCTGCCGCGCGCAGGCCGCGTCCCCGAGCCGCTCCGGGCCGGCGTCGCCTCGATCAGCGAGGAGGAGCGCGCCGACTGGGCCTCGCTGACTCCCGGAACCGAAGAGCTCGAGCAGCTGGGCGCGCGGCCAGCGGACGCGCAGGCGGCCGACGAGTTCTACCTCCGCACCTGGGCCGAGCCCTCGGTCGACGTCCACGGGATTGCGGGCGGCGAGCCGCACCTGGTGAAGACCGTGCTGCCGGTCGCGGCGGAGGCGAACGTCTCGATCCGGCTCGCGCCGGGGCAGAGCGCTGAAGAGATCGCCCCCGTGTTCGAGCGGTTGCTCAGAGAGGCTGCGCCGGAGGGGGCGGAGCTCGAGATCGAGCTCGTGTCTTCGGCCGATCCAGGCCTCGTCGCGCCGGACTCACAGGCGATCGAGCTCGGGCTCGGAGCCTTCGAGCGGGTCGTTGGGGCACGCCCGCTGCTCGTCCGGTCCGGGGGGACGCTCCCGATCGTGCCCGCCCTCGAGCAGAAGAGAATTCCGACCATCGTGACCGGGTTCGCCGTGCCCGGGGCGAACGCGCATGCCCCGAACGAGCGGCTGCTTGTCGAGTACCTGCCGCTCGGGATCGAGGCTGCGCGAGAGCTGTTCAAGGATTTCGCGCGGCTGCGTGGGTAGGGTTCGGCGGCACGGGGTATACGCTTCGCGACAGCGACCAAAGGAGAGCTCATGAAGCAGCTTCGGTGCTCAGACGCAGGATTCGACTGCGAGCAGGTTATTCAAGGCGAGAACGACCAGGACGTCATGTCGAAGGCCGCCGAGCATGCTCGTGAGGTGCACGGGATGACCGAGATCGACGAGGAGACCGGGCAGAATCTTCGCTCGCTGATCCAGGACGCCTAGATGATTGATCGGAAAATCATCGATCAATCATCTATCTGACCTCTCGAATCGGACCCCTCCCGCCCTGAAAGGCTGTGAGCTCCGCGGCCTCGCGTCCGCGGAGCTGGGCGAATGAACGGTGCATACGCCCCAGCGCGCGCCGTGAGGCGTGCGCTCCTCCGGGGGCGAGCGGCAGCCTGCCCGTCGAGGGGTAATCGACGATTGATCGCTCTATCGATCAATCGTCTAGTCCCAAGGGGGCGCGTTGTGGGTCCAGCGGCCGCCGACCATCGTTGCGACGACCTCGACCTCCGGAAGCTCCTCGGGCGCGCACGCGAGCGGGTCGCGGTCGAGGACGACGAGGTCGGCCAGGTAGCCGGGGAGCAGCCTTCCGCGGCGCCGCTCGTCGCGGGCAAGCCACGCAGAGTTGACCGTCGCCGCCTGCAGCACCTGCTCGACCGTGAGCGCCTGCTCGGGGTGCCACGCGGGCCGCTCGTCCAGCGTCCGGAGCGCCCCTGCGCGGATGCCGGCGAGCGGGTCCAGCTCTTCGACGGGCGCGTCCGAGCCGTTCGCGACCAGCGTTCCGGCATCCCAGAGCGACCGGTACGCGTAGGCACGCTCGGTCATCCCGGCCCAGAGCCGGTCGGCCAGGTCGCGGTCTGAAGTCGCGTGGCTGAACTGCACGGAGGCTGCGACCCCGATCGACGCGAACCGAGGGACGTCTTCCCACGCGAGCAGCTGTGCGTGCTCGATCCGGTGTCGCAGCCCGAGCGGGCCCCAAGCATCGCGCGTCTCCTCGAAGGCGTCGAGCGCTTCCCGGTTCGCGAGATCGCCGATCGCATGGACCGCGACCGGGAAGCCGGCCTTGGCTCCGCGCCGAACGATGTCTGCGAGCTCCTCCCGGCTCGTGATCTGGACGCCGGAGCCGTCCAGGAGGCGAGCCGTCTCCGATCCGAGCGTCCCGTCCATGAAGACCTTGAGGTACCCGACCCGGAGGTAGTCGTCCCCGAAACCCGAGGAGAGACCGACCTCCGCAATCTCGTCGAGCTTCGCGGCCGGGAGCGACTGCCAAACGCGCAGCGTGAGTGCGTCGTCGCGGCGCAGCCGCTGGAACCGCGCGAGCGAGCCCAGCCACCCGTCCTTGTCGTGGATCGCAGTCACGCCGCGCGACGCCGCCAGGCGAAGCGCGGGCCGCATCAGGTCGAGCCACTCGCTCTCCGTGATCGCGGCGAGGATCCGGTCGCGGCGAAACTGCCAGGCCGATTCCTCGCGCAGCACACCGGTCGGCTCGCCGGCCTCGTCGGTCTCGACGACTCCTCCCTCGACGCGAAGGTCGCCGTCGGCCAGCCCGAGCGCCGCGGAGTTGAGCCAGAGCGAGTGGCCGTCGCGCGCAATCAGGGCCACGGGGCTGTCGGGGACGACGGCGTCGAGCGCGTCCTTCGTCGGCTCGACCGGGGGCGACCAGTCACCGCTCCGCCAACCGCTCCCTCGGATCCATCCGCCTCGCGGGGTGGCGGCAGCCGCGTCCGCTACGCGGGCGACGGCCTCCTCGAGCGAGCGGGCGCCCTTGAGCTCGACGTCGTTCTGGGCGAGCGACCACAGCAGGAAGTGGACATGCGAGTCGTTGAACCCGGGCAGGACGCAGCGGCCGCCCAGGTCGACCCGATCGGGGCTCGCCAGTGCCGTTTCGTGGGTGCCGACCGCCCCGGCGATCCGATCTCCGGCGATCGCGAGCGCCGCCGATTCCGGCAGCGCAGCGTCCATCGTGCGGATGAGTCCCTTCTCGAGGATCACGCGACCGGATCGTATGCTGCTCCCGTGGCCTGGAGGATCGAAGGCACGTACTTCGAGAGCTGCAGCTGTGAGCTGATCTGTCCGTGCATCGCCGGTTTCGGGCTACCCGCCGACGGAGACCGGTGCGAGTTCGCCTATGCAATGCGAATCGAGAGCGGCGAGATCGTCCCGTAACCTGCAGTGGAAGGACGACAGCTCGGACATGCTCGTCGTCGTCCACGGCTCGAAGGGGACCGCCCTTCAGGCGCACGAGCTCGGCGCGATTCGGCGTTCCACTCGCGAAACCGAAGCCGCCGGGGCAGGATCCGGTGGCAAGGACGCTCGGGCTGCAGCGGTCCGACCTCCGGGGATCGGGCTGGAAGGCGACGACGAACGTGGCGAAGCTCGGCACCCTGAACCAGTTGCTGCAGCGGGGCCATCAGCCGTCCTGGTGCGCCGAGCCGAACAAGAAGAGGCTCGAGCCGCTCCATTACGGGCACACCCTCTTCGCCTGGCACGGTGGGGCTCAGAGCGCCTTCTCGCTCGTCGACCTCTTCCTGAGGGCTCACGGCGCCGCGACGCTGTTCAACGAGGCGCTGAGCACGGGCTCGATCCGCTGCCTCGCACAGATCCTGAGTGTCTCCGACGGGCCGTTCCAGACCCACGCGACGGCCCGGCGGCTGTCGCTACCGGATATCTCGATCCGGCACCTCGCTTACCGGGTGACCATCCGCGGACGGATCAACAACCGACCGTGGGCGGGCTATCTCGACCTGGCCCAGCTCCAGAGCCAGACGCACTACGCGCTCGCCGGCTTCTTCCAGGCGCACGCGTCGACGTCCGCCTCCGTGGAGCACAAGGCGTTCGCCGCGATCGCGTCGCGGCTCGCCGCTAAGGGCTGAGCTCGACCCGCTCGATCCGCGCGTCCTCGCGGGGACGGTCGCGGGCATCCCGCGGCAGGCCGCAGATCGTGTCGACCACGTCCATCCCCCCCGTCACGCGCCCGAACACGGTGTGCTTGCCGTCGAGCCACGAGGCTTCCTCGGCGGTGACGATGAAGAACTGGCTCCCATTCGTGTTTGGCCCGGCGTTGGCCATCGCCACCGCACCGCGGAGGACGCGGTGCTGGTTCGGCTCGTCCTCGAACTGGTAACCGGGGCCGCCGGTGCCGTCACCGCGCGGGCATCCCCCCTGGATCATGAAGTCGGGGATGACCCGGTGGAAGGTGAGCCCGTCGTAGAAACCCTCGCCGGCGAGCTTGGTGAAGTTGGCGACCGTCTTCGGAGCGTCCTCGTGCAGCTCGAGCTCGATGGGGCCGTGATTGGTGTGGAGAACGGCTGGGTCCACCGAGGCACCGTATCGGATTAGGCTTCCCGGATTGTCCTGGCACATCGCCGGCAGTTACCTCGAGTCGTGCAACTGCGACGCGCCCTGCCCTTGCCGCAGGATCAACGACGTTCCGGGCGGGCGCTCCACGCACGGGATCTGTCTCGGCGCGCTCTCCTGGCACATCGAGGACGGGCGAGCCGGCTCGATCGAGCTTTCCGGCCTCTCGGTAGCGCTGGCCAGCTACTACAGCGACGACGAGGAAGGATCTCCCTGGACGTTCGTCCTCTACGTCGACGAACGAGGCGACGACGAGCAACGGCACGCCCTCGAGCAGATCTTCACGGGGCGGCTCGGCGGCGACGTGCTCGACCACTTCCCGTGGGCGTGGAAAACGAGCAACCTCGTCGTCGTCCGCCCGGCCCGGATCGAGCTCGACCATACGCCGCGCCGGCAGTGGTTCCGGGTCAATGACGTGATCAACGTGAGGATCCGCGGCCCGCTCGAGGACGACACGACGATCACCTGCGTCATTCCCGGGCACCACCAGCAGGGCGAGGAGCTGATCGCCGAGCAGCTAGAGGTGAACACACAGCCGCCGCTTCAGTTCGAGTTGAGCGGCAGCTGCGCGTACGCCTCGGTTTTCGACTACAGGGGCTGAGCCTCAGGCGACGTGGACGGTCAGCCTGAGAGTGTTGTCCTCGCCGATCGTGTCCGGGACCTTGATCCCCTTGTAGTCCTCGCCGAACTTGGTCTTGAACTTGTAAACGCCCGCCTTCGAGAAGGTGACCTTCGCCGTCGCGCTCATGTGACCCATCTTGGCGTGACCGATCGAGACCTTGATCCCCTTCGTCTGGATCAGCGTGTGCCGCATGACGTCGTTGTTCGTGAACGTGATCGAACCGCCGCGCGTGATGCGCACGACCTGGGAAGCCTTGTACGTCCCTCCGTTGACCGACCAGGCGTGACAGCCGCGCATGTGGTGGCTAATGACGATGCTCGTGCTCGAGCCCGCCTGCGCCGAGGCGGCCATGAGGAACGCCGCCACTACCGTTGTCGTGAGCATCCACTTCATCAGAAACTCCTTTCGGGTTTAGCCTGACAATGCACTGATCCATTGGCCGTGCCATCGGCGCCACCCCGCAGACCGTCTCAGTAGTTACCCCCGGACTAGACTCAGTGCGATGCCGTACGACCCGCTGAGCGACGAGCAGCGCGAGATCCGCGATCTCGTGCGCACGCTGGCCCGGGAGCGGGTTGCGCTGCGCGCCGCGGAGATCGACCAGACGGCCGAGTTCCCGTGGGACATGGTCGAGCTCTTCCGCGAGCACGAGCTGTTCGGGTTGCCTTTCGACGAGGAGTACGGCGGCACCGGCACCGGATCGCTGATGGTGCTCGTCGCAATCGAGGAGCTGTCGAAGGTGTGCGCGACGACCGGGCTCATCCTCGCCGTCCAGGAGCTCGGATCGCTCGGCCTCAAGCTCGCAGGCGACGAGGAGCAGAAGCAGCGGTACCTGCCGCGGCTCGCGAGCGGGGAGTGGCTGTGCGCATACGCGCTCACAGAGCCAGGCTCGGGCTCCGACTCGGCGGCGATGCGGACGGCCGCGCGCCGTGAGGGCGGCGAGTACGTCCTCAACGGATCCAAGCGGTTCATCACCAACGCGGGAGTCGCCGATCTCTACACGGTCTTCGCGAAGACCGACCCCGACGCCGGCCACTCCGGGATCTCGGCGTTCCTGGTCGAGTCGAGCGCGCCCGGCTTCGAGGTGGGAAGGATCGAGCTGAAGATGGGGATCAAGGGCTCGACGACGGGCGAGATCTTCTTCAACGACTGCCGCGTGCCCGCCGAGAACCGGATCGGCGAGGATGGTGAGGGCTTCAAGATCGCGATGCGGATCCTCGACCGCTCGCGGCCGGGAATCGGGGCCCAGGGCCTCGGGCTGGCCCAGGGCGCGACCGACTTCGCGCTCGAGTACGCGCGCACGAGGGAGACATTCGGGAAGCCGATCGCGCAGCACCAGCTCGTCGCCGCCATGCTCGCCGACATGGAGACGAAGTGCGAGGCTGCGCGGGGCCTGCTCTACAAGTGCGGCCTGATGATCGACGAGGGCGCGCCCGAGGACGAGGTCACGAAGATCTCGGCGATGGCGAAGCTCTACTGCACCGACGTCGCGATGGAGGTGACGACCGACGCCGTCCAGGTGCTCGGCGGGTACGGCTACATGCGCGAGTACCCGGTCGAGCGGATGATGCGGGACGCGAAGATCACCCAGATCTACGAGGGCACGAACCAGATCCAGAGGCTCGTGATCGCGCGGGAGATGCTGAAGGAGAATCGCGCGTTCCTGCTTGCCGGTGTCGCCTAGGACGCTCGCTTACAGCTTCGGCAACGTCGCGGCGCTTTACGATCGCGTCCGCCCGGAGTACTCCTCGGAAGTGCTCGAACGAGTCTGCTCCGAGCTCGGGCTGGCGCGTTCGGCGACGGTGCTCGACCTCGCTGCCGGCACCGGCAAGCTCACGCGGCCGCTGGCCGAGCGCTTCGAGCATGTGGTCGCCGTCGAGCCGGACTCTGCCATGCGCGGTCTGCTCGCGGTGCCCGGCGTCGAGGTGCTCGCGGGCACGGCGGAGCGGATCCCGCTCGCCGATGGGAGCGTGGACGTCGCCTTCGTCGGCGAGGCGCTCCACTGGTTCGATGGGCCAGTCGCCCTGCGGGAAATCGCCCGTGTGCTACGGCCGCGCGGCGGGCTTGCCCTCATTTGGAATCAGTGGTGGGAGACCGAGCCGCCAATCCCGGCAGAGGCGCACGAGCTTCTCCGTGAGCCTTTCGAGCGCTCCGGCCGCGCCGCGATGGTGTCGCAGGACAGCTGGCGCGAAGCCTTCCTCGGCTCCCCATTCGAGCCTTTGCGCGAGGAGGCGTTCTCGGAGCAGGCCGAGGTCGACTCCGACCTGCTCGTCGATACGTACCTGACGGGAAGCTCGATCGCTGTCTTGCCGGACGAGGAGCGTGAGGTTCTCGCAGCCCGGCTGCGTGCGCTCCTGCGGGGGCGGTATCGCATCCCGATCCGAGTCGAGCTCGCGTGGACGAGGCGCCGCGAGTGACGCTTGCGCGCAGCTTCGGCCGGGCGGCCGCCGACTACGAGCTCGGCCGTCCGGGCTGGCCGTGCGAGGTGACCGAGGTCGCGGGCATCCCTCCCAGCGCCGCCGTGCTCGACCTCGCCGCCGGCACGGGCAAGTTGACGCGAGTGCTGCTCGAGCGCTTCGGCCGGGTGTACGCGGTCGAGCCCGACGACGAGATGCGGGCGCTGCTCCCGCCCGAGTGCGAAGCGCTGGCCGGGACCGCCGAGAAGATCCCGCTTCCGGACGATGCCGTCGAGGCGGTCTTCTGCGGGGAGGCGTTTCACTGGTTCGACTGGCCCGTCGCCCTGGCGGAGATCGCGAGGATCTTGAAGCCGCGCGGCGCGCTCGTCGTCCTGTTCAACCGGCTTGGCCAGACCGAGCCTTCGTTCCCGGAGGAGGCGGAGGAGGTCATCGGGCGTTACCGCCGGCCCGGGGTCGAGCCGGGAGGAGACATCGTCGAGTCCGGCGCCTGGCGGGAGGCCTTTCCCGAGTCGCCCTTCGAGGACCTTCGCTCCGAGGTCTTCGAGCACGTCCACCTGCAGGACACGGCAGGGAAGATCGCGCGCTTGCGGTCGGCCAGCATCTTCGCGCAGCTGCCGGCGCAGGAACGAGCCGAGCTCCGCGACGAGCTGCGCTCGGTCCTCCCGCAGCGGACGTGGCGGACGCCGCTTCGCGCCGAGGCGCACTGGACGCGGCTTCGGCGCTAGTCGCCGGCGTTCGTGTAGGTGGCGGCGGGCGCACTGTTCTCGCCGATGCTCCCGCAGGCGACGTATGTGCTCAGGTCCTTGTCCAGCGGGGACTTGTGCACGTTGATCGCGTAGGCCTTCTGCTCGAGTGAGTCCAGAGAGACGTTCACGACGGTCGTCGACTTTCCGCCGACGATGTCGTTGAGCGGGTAGGCCGGAGTCGGATCGAGCGACGAGCAGGTGCCCGCGTGGATGTGAGCGGGCTGATGCGTCGTCGGCCCGCTCTGCATGGTGACCACGACCTTCGTCTTGTCGTCGAGCGGGGTCAGGTCTGCCAGGCCCGACTCACCCGAGCCGCTCTGCTCCTGGAGCTGGATCTCCGTCGGCCCCTTGGTGGCAGACTGCCCGCCGCCTCCGCCGCAGCCCGCCAGGGCCGTGGCAAGGGCGAGCACCACGAGGCCCGGCATCGTCCTCATCGCCGAGAGCTTACGGCTACTTCTGTGGTTCCAGGAGCTGGATCGGGATCGGGCTCTTACCGTGCAGCGGCCCGGTGTGCACGACGAGCTTCTTCCCGGCTGCCGGCGCATGCTTGTAGTCGACGATCGCCTGCCAGCCGCGCTTGAGCAGGATCGGCGTCTTCCCGATCCCCCAGGTGGTCTCTCCCTGGGGCGACTCGCGCACGACCGAGAGGACATAGGCGCCGTAGCCGCCCGTCTTGGCGATCGCCCCTTTCGTCCCCGACGTATCGAGGACGAAGCCACCCAGCTTCGGGTCGATGTACATGGTCAGCTGCGAGCCGCCCTTCACGCCTACGGCCTTGGCAGCGAAGGCGTACGCGCTGTTGCCGACGGCGATTGCGCTCGCCACGGTCGGAGACTGGTCGTGGCGCGGGTCGGTGCGGTAGACGAAACCCTTGCCGTCGCCGGTGTAGTAGACGCCGTCCTTCTGGCCGGGCGTGAGCTTGATGTCCGAGACCTCGGTGTAGAAGCCCTGGCCGATCAGGGTCAGGCTCTCCGTGTCCGCCTTCTGGAGATCGGAGCCGTCGATCGCGACCGCGACGTTCAGCGTGCGCGGGACGAGGTAGTTCGGCTCCGGGGTCGAGGCCCAGTTATCGATCGAGGCGATCTGGGAGACCTGCACGCCCGGGATGTTGTTGACGATCTTGCCGCCCACGAATCCGGTGACGTGTCCCTTGCCGTCCGAGAGCAGCAAGTGGGCGTGGTTGGTTGGTTGGGTTGCCGATCAGCGAGATCTGGTTGTAGAGCGCGCTCTGCGTCGAGCCAACGGACCCGGCCGAGCCGACGTTCGGAGAGTTCGTGAAGTTGAACGGCTGCGGGCTCGCCTCCGGGCCGGTCGGATCGAGCCTCATGTTGGTCGGGTGGGCGGGATCCCCCTGGTAGAGGGCCTCCGCCTCGCCGGGCCTCGTGCTGGCGTTGTAGCTCCACGTGTTCGCGTTCGTGTCGAACTGGATCGCGCGCGTGATCCCGGGGTAGTTGTTGTCGTGAGGACGGCGTACTGGCCGTCCCCCTTGTCCTCGACGGCGTAGGGGGTCACCGCGTGACCGCCCTCGTCGTTGAAGATCTTGATCGTGTACAGCTTCTGCCCGCTCGGGTAGGCGGAGGAGCGATTGCTGTCGCCCGCCTGCTTCAACGCGTCGATCAGTACGTTCAGGATCGCGTTTGGAGGCCCGGTCAGCTCCTTGTTCGCCACCGTCGGCAGGAACTGGTAGACCCAGCCGGCCGCGATCAACGACTGGAGGCCCGGGTTGTCCTTGATGTTCAGCCCGAACGTGTCGTCAGCGCCGTAGTTTGCGGGATCCAGGTTGCCGGAGAAGAAGCGCAGGGCCGCGACGGAGAAGCCCATGCAGTGACCGCCGGCCATCTGCTCGTTCGTCGTCTCCATCCACTTCTGAGCGGAGGGATCGAGCTGACAGTTCGGGCCGCTTCCGCTCAGACAAACCTGTTCTCCGAACAGGTTGCTCATCGAGGCCGAATTGAGGTTCTGCTGGCCGCAGTTACCGTAGTTCTCGGTGCCGAAGCCGTTCGTATCGGGGCGGAAGCCGCTGTCGGCGATGACGTCGCCGGAGGGCTCGTACGAGGGGGGTAGAGAGGTCGCCGGGCTCTCGCAGACATTTGCGCCGCCGGCGACCTTGGCGTGCTTGCTCCCGCCGCAGCCGACGAGCACCAGCGCGACGCAGAGACCGCAGAGGGCTAGGAGGGAAAGCCTAGCCTCACCGCGCGCGACAGTTACACGGTCGAGCAGAGATGTCAAGGGTCTTATCCGAGGCCGGCGGCGATCTTCTCGGCGACCGCGAGCGTGCTCAGGTTCGTATTCGCCCGCGGGATGGTCGGGATCACCGACGCGTCGCCGACGTAGAGGTTGTCGAAGCCGAGTACGCGGCCCGAGGCGTCCACGACCGACCCGATCGCGCAGGTGCCGACCGGATGGAAGTAGCCGCGAACCGACTCGCGCACGTACGCCTCGGGGTCGGCCTGGAGCCCGGGGCGGACCTCGCCGCCCGTGTAGGGGGTCATCGCGTCGCTCGACGCGAGTTGGCGCAGAAGGTTGAGTCCGTCGAGCAGCACCTCCAGGTCGGCCGGGTCGGAGAGAAACCCGTGCTCGATCACGGGGGGCGCGAGCGGATCCGAATCGCGGAGCCGGACGCGGCCGCGTGAGCGAGGCTTCATCGCGAACACCCAAGCGCTCAGCTCGTACCTGCCCGTCGGATGGCCGAGCTCGTCCTTGCCGGGCTCGGTGGCCGGGAAGAGGTGGATGTCCCAGACACCCTCGGGGCAGGCGCGGCTTCGGCCCTTGACGTAGACCTGTGCCACAAAGAATGGCTGCTCCTGCGCGTAGTGGGCCGTCTCAGCTTGCAGGCGGTCGGTCGGCGCCCACCCCGCGTCCACGCCGGGATGATCGACCAGATTTTCCCCGACTGGAAGACCGGCCTCCGAGCCGATACCGCTTCGAAGAAGGATCGCCGGCGAGCCGTAGGCGCCTGCCGCGACAACGACCAAGCCGGTACGCAGCTCGCTCTCTTTCCCGGCCTGCCGGACGACGACGCCTGATACGTGGTCGCCGTCGAGCCTCAGCCGGTCGACGAGCGTGTCGGCGAGAATGGTGAGGTTGCGGCGCTGTCGGGCCGGGTCGACGTAGGCGAAGGCCGCGTTCCACCGCAGTCCGCCGACAGCATTGACGGGGAACGGGGCGGCTCCGGCGCTGTCCTCGCTCGCGTCGGGGAGCACCGGGAGCCCGAGCTCGGCCGCCGCTTCGAGCACGGCCCGGCTCGTGGGCGCGAGCTCCTCCTGGGTGAAGCGGCGGGTCCCGATCGTCGACTCCGCACGGCGCAGGTAAGGCTCGAGCTCGGCGGCCGTCCAGCCGGGCCCCCATTCGTCGTAGTCGAAAGGCGACCCCGGCAGCATTGCGCACCCGTTGTGAGCCGAGCAACCGCCGAGGATGCGCGCGCGAAGCTGCGAGCGGTCGTCGAGATCGTTCGTCTCCCACGAATGCGAGAACGCGAGCTCGCATGCGTTCAGCATGTCCGCTGGCCAGCGGCCCTCGACGTAGGGGCCATAGTCCGGCCCTGCCTCGACGAGGCAGACGGAGCAGTCCGGGTTCCCACTCAGCCGCGAGGCGAGCACGCAGCCGGCCGAGCCACCGCCGGCGACGATCACGTCGAATTCCGTCACGGGTGGATCGAGCTCGTGTCCACCACCTCGAAATTTGACCCCTTGACGCGGCCGAGCGTATGGAGGTCGTCGTTGTTCCAGTGCCGGTCCGGTGAGCCCGAGATGAACCAGTCCGAGCCGTTGTCGGCCACGAGCATCCCGTACCGCTTCAACGCCGCGAGCACGATTCTGGCCTGGCGCGGGAAGCCGTCGATCGGATAGCTCGCCTTCAGGCGGACGCGCAGGCCCATCGGCGGCAGCGACGGGTCGTTCGAGTCGCTCGCGTAGTGCCGCGCGGGATAGACGTAGGCTCGCCGCGTGCGCTCGACGGTGAACCGAAGCGCGTGGTCGATGACGCCGCGGGCCACCTCGTCGTAGCGCGCGAGGCCCGGGAGGATCGGCAGGCCGGCTGCGTCCGCGGACGTCCAGCCTGCGGGACGGAGCCTGTTCGACCGCAGGTTCCAGATCGCGCCCGAACCGGCGTGGCGGCCGTGGAGCGCGAAGATCTCGTAGAGCTTGCAGTTCGAGTGATCGAGCAGGAGCGCGTGATGGTCGCTTCCGTACTCGACCTTGACCTTGCGCGGGATCGGATACGGCCCCTTGTCGCTCTCGTCGGCGTAGTCGAAACCGAGCCGGGCCTGCGGTGTCTTCGCGGTCACGACGTTGAACGGGACCCCGATCGGGCCGCCGTCGTACAGGCCGGAGCCGAAATCCGGATGGAGGCCGGTGCCGAGGCCGATCGAGCGGATGATCCGGTCCGAGCTCGCCGCCACCGGAAGCTTGTCGACGCGGCGATTCCAGGGATTGTCCGCGGGGAAGATCGGGCAGTGCGGCGCCGCCGGCAGGCGGAGCGCTCCCGCCGACCCGCCCCCGAGCGCGAGGCACGCGAGCACCGGCATGAGGAGTCGCCTCAGCGCGCCTTCGCCTTGAGCTTCGCCTTGTACGCCCGCTTCGCTTCCTGGTAGCGCTCGAGCGCTTCCGGTGAGTCGACGTCGCCGAGCGTGGGATGGCCCGGCACGAGCTCCTGGGCGCTGGCCACGGCGAACCGCTTCGCGAGTACCGCGCCGAGCGCCTTGATCTTCATCTCGCCGAAGCCGGGCAGCGCGGAAAGGCGGCCGCGCAGCTCGTCGCCCGTCTTCGCCTCCTGCCAGACGCGGGCGGCGTCGGCTCCGTACTCGCTCACGATTGCCCGGCAGAGCTCTTGTACGCGGCCGGCCATCGCTCCCGGGAAGCGATGGAGAGCCGGCTTCTCGCGGAAGATGCGCTCGAGCTCACCGCCGTCCATCCCGGCGATCTCGGCGGCATCGAGCCGCCCGCCAAGTCGCCGCTTGAGCTCGAGCGGGGACGAGAACGCCTTCTGAACTGTGACTTGCTGGTCGAGCGCGAAGCCGATCAGGAGCGCCAGCGGCTCGCGCGCGATCAGCGCATCGGCCTCGTCGTCGCCGGTGAAGTGGAGCCGGTCGGGTCGTGTCGCCGTGGCCATCTCGCTACTCCCCCGGAGGGTGGTAGGTAGCTCCCGAGGCCCTCTTCAGTGCCTCGAGCAGTTCCTCGACCGTCATCAGGACGGTTGTTCCGATCGAGCTGACCCCCGCGCCGGCCGAGGCGGCGACGGAGACGGCCGCTGCCGAGACGTTGTCGGGAGCCTCCACGAGGATGTAGCCGTCGTGGTCGCCGAACGCGTACCACAGACCTTGCATCTTCCCGCCGAGTGACTCGATCAGGTCGCTGACCGGGCCGCGTCGGTCTTCGGGGTTCTGGACGAGCTTCTTCCACGCCTCCGGCGTGTAGTTGAAGCGAAAGAGGTACAGGGGCATGAGAACCTCCCGGGTCGGTTATGCCAACTCTCGCACGACGACGTCGAGGTTCGCGCGCCAGACGTGCTCGGGGAGAGGCGGAAGGATCTCGTCCCAGACGGCCGCGAAGCTCCCGATCAGCTGCGGGAAGCGCGCCGGTCTCGCCATGAACCACCAGTGCAGGTGCTCGCCGCCGTCCCCCCACCGGCAGACGTGGACGCGCCCGACCCCGTCCACCGAGCGAACCGCGCGCTCGATCCGCGCGAGCATGACCCCGAGCTCCGCCGCCAGCTCGTCCGGGAGGTCGCCGGGCTCGGCGTAGTGAAAGCGCGACTCCAGCATCACGACGACGGGTAAGCCGGTCGGCCCGAGTGCATACAGGCGCCAGTGGTCGTCCGTCCACAAGTACTCGTCGTCGGGAGCGGCGCAGCGGCCGCAGTCGACGCCTCCTTCCCCGTGGCGGGGAGTGTCTCGCTCGGCCGGCGGCTGGAGCGTGCGGGGCCGCAGCTCGCCGTCGAACGGGAAGGTCTCCCACTCCTCGACGGGCGGCATCCGCAGCGCATCCTTCGCGCGCTCGAAGAGCTCTTCGGCCGTCTCGGGCACGTCGGGGACAATGCTAACGTCGGCTCCGTGGAGTGGCCGAAGCAGTTCTACGAGCTGCGTCGCGGGGAGGGCTGTCCGATGTGCGCGGAGGGCCGGCCGGACGAGACACGGTTCGGGATCCGCATCTTCGCCGGCGAGGTCTCCGACGCCTACCTGCAGCGCACCAACCTCCAGCGCGGCTACACGATCGTGATCTGGCGCGGCCGCCACGTCGCAGAGCCGACCGAGTTGCGCGAGGAGGAGGCGGCGCAGTACTGGCGCGAGCTGCTCCACGTCGGCCGGGCGCTCGAGACGCATCTGCAGCCGGTGAAGCTCAACTACGACCTGCTCGGGAACTCGCTGCCGCACCTGCACGCGCACGTGATCCCGCGCTACGCGGACGACCCGAAGCCGGGCTGGCCGTTCCCGTTCCCGGAGGAATGGCCGCCGCCGATGGACGAGGACGAGCTTCGCCGCGACGCTGCGGCGCTCCGGGAGCTGGCCTAGGATCGCGAGCTAGGCTGGGCCCGTGGAGCTCTTCAGCGAGCGAACGCGCATCTGGTTCGAGCGCACATTCGAAGCCCCGACTCCGGCGCAGGCGCTCGGCTGGCCGGCGATCGCCCGCGGCGGGCACACGCTGATCCAGGCTCCGACCGGATCGGGCAAGACGCTGGCGGCCTTCCTGTACGGGATCGACCGGCTGACGCCGGCGCCGGGGGAAGGCCTTCGCCTGCTCTACGTCTCGCCGCTGAAGGCGCTCAACTACGACATCGAGCGCAACCTGCGCGGGCCGCTCGCGGGCCTGAAGAGCGAGCTCCGTGTCGCCGTCCGCACGGGCGACACGCCGCAGAAGGAGCGGGCGGCGATGCTGCGCCAGCCGCCGGACATCCTGATCACGACTCCCGAGTCGCTCTTTCTCCTGCTGACCTCGCGCGCGCGAGAGATGCTCGTTTCGGTCGAGACGCTGATCCTTGACGAGGTCCATGCAGTAGCAGGCACCAAGCGTGGCGCTCACCTTGCGCTTTCGGTGGAACGGCTCGACCGACTAGCGGAAAGACCGATCCAGCGAATCGGGCTTTCTGCGACCCAGCGCCCCCTCGAGGAGATCGGCCGCTTCGTCTCGGGCGACCGGCCGATCGAGCTCGTGGACGCGGGCCGAGCGAAGGAGCTCGACCTGCAGGTCGTCGTCCCGGTCGAAGACATGCGCGAGCCGGGCGGCGGCGGAGAGGACGGGTCGGCCCATTCGATCTGGCCCTCCGTCTATCCGGAGATCCTCCGGCTCGTCCGCGAGCACCGCTCGACGATCGTGTTCGTCAACAACCGGCGGCTGGCCGAGCGGCTCGCGCTGCGCCTGAACGAGCTCGCCGAGGAGGAGATCGCCCGCGCCCACCACGGCTCGATCGCCCGCGAGCAGCGCACGGAGATCGAGGAGCTGCTCAAGCAGGGCTCGATCCCGTGCCTGGTCGCGACCTCGTCGCTCGAGCTCGGGATCGACATGGGCGCCGTCGACCTCGTGATCCAGGTCGAGTCGCCGAAGTCGGTCGCGCGCGGGCTTCAGCGGGTCGGCCGCGCCGGCCACGAGCTGGGCGCGATCTCGAAGGGACGGATCTTCCCCAAGTTCCGCGCCGACCTGCTCGAGTCGGCGGTCGTCGCGCAGCGGATGCTGGAAGGGGCGATCGAGGAGACGGTCATCCCGCGGAACTCGCTCGACGTGCTCGCGCAGCAGATCGTCGCGATCTGCGCCGACGAGGAGATCACCGTGGATGACCTGCACGAGCTGGTGCGAGGCGCGTATCCCTTCGCCGACCTCTCGCGGGTCCAGCTGGAGAACGTGCTCGACATGCTCGCGGGGCGGTATCCGTCCGACGAGTTCGCCGAGCTGCGCCCGCGGATCGTCTGGGATCGCACGGCGGGGCTCCTGCGTGCACGCCAGGGCGCGCGTCGGCTCGCGGTGACGAACGCCGGCACGATCCCCGACCGGGGCCTCTTCGGAGTCCACCTCGTGGAAGGCGGAGGGCGCGTCGGCGAGCTCGACGAGGAGATGGTGTACGAGGCCCGCGCGGGCCAGGTGATCCTGCTCGGTGCGTCGAGCTGGCGGATCGAGGAGATCACGCGCGACCGGGTGCTCGTGTCGCCGGCCCCGGGCGTGCCCGGGGCGGTGCCGTTCTGGAAGGGCGAGGGAGTGGGGAGGCCGTACGAGCTGGGTGAGGCTATCGGTCGCGCGTCCCGGGAGCTCGTCGCGCTCGAGGAGGAGAAAGCCCTCGCGCGACTCACGGGCGACCATTGCCTCGACGAGCGGGCGGCCCGCAACCTCCTGACCTTCCTGCGCGAGCAGGAGGCCGCGACGCGGGTTGTCCCCTCCGACCGGGCGGTCGTCGTCGAGCGCTTCCGTGACGAGATCGGGGACTGGCGCGTCTGCATCCTGACGCCGTTCGGGGCGCGGGTGCATGCTCCCTGGGGCCTCGCGCTCGGGGCCCGCTTACGCGACTCGCTCGGCCTTGAGGTGCAGTCGATCTGGTCGGACGACGGGATCGCGCTCCATCTGCCGGACGCCGACAGCCCGCCCCCCGTCGAGGAGCTGATGCTCGAGCCGGACGAGGTCGAGGAGCTCGTGATGGCCGAGCTCGGCGCGAGCGCGCTCTTCGGCGCCCGCTTTCGGGAGAACGCCGCGCGGGCGCTCCTGATCCCGCGGCGCCGCCCGGGCGAGCGCACGCCGCTCTGGCAGCAGCGGCTGAAGGCGCAGAGCCTGCTGCAGGTCGCGCGCCGGTACGGCTCGTTCCCGGTCGTGCTCGAGACCTACCGCGAGTGCCTCCAGGACGTGTTCGACCTACCCGCGTTGAAGCGCCTCCTCACCGGTCTCAAGACCCGGGAGCTCGACCTCGTCGACGTCGAGACGCCGTCGGCCTCGCCCTACTCGGCCTCGCTGCTCTTCGACTACATCGCGACGTACATGTACGAGGACGACACGCCGCCGGCCGAGCGCCGGGCCCAGGCGCTCTCTCTCGACCGCGATCTCCTGCGCGAGCTGCTCGGCCAGGAAGAGCTGCGCGACCTGATCGACCCCGGCGCGCTCGAGAAGGTCGAGGAGCAGCTGCGAGGCGACCCGCGGAGCGCCGACGAGCTGCACGACCTGCTCCGGCGCCGCGGCGACCTGCGCGTTGATGAATATGACGAGGCTCTCGCCGAGCCGCTCGTCGCCGAGCGGCGTGCGGTCCGGGTTCGGATCGCCGGAGATGAGCGGCTGATCGCAGCCGAGGACGCGGGCCGCTACCGGGACGCACTCGGGGCGATGCCTCCCGGCGGTCTGCCCGGGGTCTTCCTCGAGCAGGTGGACGAGCCGCTGGTCTCGCTCCTGCTCCGCTTCGCGCGCTCGCATGGGCCGTTCACGACCGGCGAGGCGGCTGCGCGCTTCGGGCTCGAGCCGGCGGCGGCGGAGGACGAGCTGGTCGGGCTCGAGCGCTCGGACAAGCTCGTCCGGGGGGAGCTCCGGCCTGGGGGAACTGAACGGGAGTGGTGCGACCCGGACGTGCTGCGGCGGCTGCGCCGTGCGTCGCTCGCGGCGCTTCGGCGGGAGGTCGAGCCGACCGAGCAAGCGGCGCTCGGCCGCTTCCTGCCGGGCTGGCAGGGTGTCGATCGTAGGGCTTCGCTGCGCGAAGCCCTAGTGCCCTTGCAGGCGCTCCCATTGCCTGTGGCACTGTGGGAGACGGACGTGCTTCCAAGGAGGGTGCCGGGCTATCAGCCGGCGCAGCTCGACCAGCTGTGCGCGTCGGGCGAGGTCGTGTGGGTCGGGGCCGGGCTCGACCGTGCGGCGCTCTATTTCCGCGAGGACGCCCCGGCGCTCGGGCGAGTCGCCGCCGCGGAGCCACCCGAGGGCGATGTTCACGACCGGCTGCGCGAGGCGCTCTCCTCCAGCGCCGAGTTCTGGTTCGACCTGCTCGAGGCGACCGGGCTCGAGGCGGAAACGGCGTTGCCCGCGCTCTGGGATCTGGTCTGGGCGGGCGAGGTGACGAACGACGCCTGGACACCGCTCCGAGCTGCGCGCAGGTACGGGATGCCGAGAGTGGAACGGCGGCCGCGCCGCTTCTCGCGCCGCCGGGCGACCGCGATCACCGCGACGCAGGGCCGCTGGTCGTTGACCGACCGGCTGTTCCGCGGGCAGCCCGAGCGCCGGGCGCTTGCCGAGCTCCTGCTCGAGCGTCAGGGGATCGTCACGCGTGACGGCGTCCGCGCAGAGGGCATTCCCGGCGGCTTCGGAGCGGTCTACGGCGAGCTACGGGCGCTCGAGACGCTCGGGCTGTGCCGGCGCGGCTACTTCGTGGAGGGGCTGGGAGGCGCCCAGTTCGCGCTCGGCGGCGCAGTCGAGCGGCTGCGCGAGCTGCGCGGGAGGGACGGAGACGAGCTCGAAGCGCTCGTGCTCGCCGCGGCGGAGCCGGCCCAGCCGTACGGCGCTGCGCTGCCCTGGCCGAGGCGGGCGGGAGCGCGGGCCGCGCGCGTCGCGGGAGCGCACGTCGTCTTGCTCGGCGGCGAGGCGGCGCTCTTCGTCGAGCGCGGCGGCCGCTCGCTCGTCCCGCTCCGCGACCCCGACGAATCCTGGCTCCGCCCCGCACTCGAGGCGCTGGTCGAGCATGTTCGCCGCGGCGAAGTGAAGCGACTCGCGGTCGAGCGCTTCGACGGCGAGCCGGTGGGAGAGACGGACGTGATGGCGCTGCTGCTCGAGGCCGGTTTCCGCGCCGGCCCGCGCCGCGCCGTCCTGCGCCCGTGAGGGCCGTCCCACTCCTGCTTCTGGCCGCCGTCGTCGTCGCCGGCTGCGCCGAGGCTCCCGAGCAGCAGGGCGCCCGGCTGGCGGTGAAGCTCTATGCCGGAGGGGGAGACACGCGCTGCACGTCGAGCCCGCGACTGTTCTTCACGGCCGGCCCGCGCGCGAAGGTTTTCGTCTGCATCGTCAAGACCGGCGGCACCCGGTGCGACCGGTACATCGCATACCGCAGCGGCCGCAACTACACCGTCCGCCTGCGCGAGCGAGGCGCGGACTGCATGCTTCCCGCAGGATGACCGAGCTTCCAAGCGGAACCGTCACCTTTCTCTTCACCGATATCGAGGGCTCGACCGTTTTGCTCAGACGGCTACGCACGCGTTACGGCGACGTCCTGGCAGACCATCAGCAGCTCCTCCGCGATGCGGTCGCGGAGGCCGGCGGCAACGAGATCGACAGCCAGGGCGACTCGTTCTTCTTCGTCTTCCGCCGGGCTCGCGACGCGGTCATCGCCGCTGCGAACGCGCAGCGTGCGCTCGCCGCGCATGCCTGGCCCGAGGACGGTGTCGTCCGGGTGCGGATGGGCATCCACACGGGCGAGGCGGCTTTTGTCGACGGCCGTTACGTCGGTGTCGCCGTCCACCGGGCCTCGCGGATCTCGGCGGCCGGTCACGGCGGCCAGGTTCTGCTCTCGCAAACGACCCACAACCTGTTCGAGGACGAGGAGGAGCTGCCGCTCGATCTTCGGGATCTCGGCGAACAGCGGCTCAAGGACTTCGAGCGGCCCGTTCGCGTCCACCAGCTCGTGATCCCGGGCCTGCAGGAGCGCTTCCCGCCGCTGAGCACGCTCGACCGGCACGACGAGCCCGCGGGGCCTGCGGTGCAAGCGGAGCTTCCGACGTGGCGCCGGCTGGCAGGAAGAAAGTGGGTTCTGATCGGCCTCGTCGCCGCACTCGTCGCGGGCGCGCTTGCGGCCGGGCTAGCGCTGATTATTCCGGGTGCCGGATCGGCGTCGCTCGCATCCCAATCGGTGGGCGCGATCGACCCGAAGCGAAATGCCGTCGTCGGCGACGTGCAGCTCGGATCCCCGCCGACCGCGCTCGCGGTCGGGGAAGGGGGAGTCTGGGCGATCAGCACCGAGGCCAAGACCCTCACTCGCATCGACCCAGCTTCCAAGGCGACGAGGACGATCGCCCTGCCGGGCATACCTAGCGACGTCGCTGCCGGCGCCGGAGCCGTCTGGGTGGTTCATTCCTCGAGCCTGCAGCCAACCTCCCCTGGGGAGGCAGGCTCCATCGTTTCGCGGATCGACCCGCGCTACCTCGACGTGCAGAAGACGATCGACACGGGGGCAGCCTTCGACGACACGACGTACGCCGATCCGATCGCGGTCGGGCGGCTCGTCTGGGTCGGCGCGGGCGGAACGGCCAACGTCGCCCCCTATTACTACGACAAGGGCGCCTACGGCCTGATCGTTCGCATCAATCCGGCGAACAACGAGGTCGCCGGCCACCTCGCCGTACGCGGCGGCGTCTACGGCCCGGGGGCGCTCGTTGCGGACAGAGCCGCCACCTGGGCGGTGACTGGGCAGGGAGTGATACGAATCGATGCAAGGACGAAGGGCCTGACCGAAGTTCCGGGGCCGGGGACGACGGGACCGAGCATCGCGACCACCGCCTTCCTCATCGCACTAGGTGAAGGGAAGGTTTGGGCGGCAGGGGACGTTCGCAAACGGTGCGGGTCGTTCAATCCTGAAGCGTGCGAACGCCTGCCGGGCATTCTCTGGCGCATCGATCCGGCTACGAACGGGGTGGACGCGCAGACGCGCATTGCGGTGGACCCCGCGGCAGTTGCCGTCGGCGGGGGTGCCGTCTGGGTCGCAGACCGGGTGACGAAGTCAGTGTAGCGGATCGACCCCCGTTCGCTGCGAGTGGTCAAGAAAATCCACCTCGGCAGGCTGCCGATCGACGTCGTCGTCGCCGACGGTGCGGTCTGGGTCGCCGTCAGCTGAGGAAATGCCCGAAGCCGACGCCCTCCAGCGGGCTGCGCGCCTGATGAGGCGCTCGCTCGACGACGGTGCTCGGCAGCAGCGCGCCGTCTATACGAAAGCAGGTCGGCCTTGCCTCCGCTGCGGGACCGCGATCCGATCCCGCGGGCAGGGTGATGACAACCGGATCGCGTACTGGTGTCCGACCTGTCAGCCCTAGACAACCTTGCCGGCACGATCGGCGTGCTCCCGCGGCCTGCCCGCGTCGCCGTCGACGGCGTCGACGCGGCCGGGAAGACGACGCTCGCGGACGAGCTGGCCCGGCGGCTCGGTGCCGTCCGGCTGAGCGCGGACGACTTCCTCCGTCCGTCCGAAGAGCGCTATCGCCGCGGCCGCGAGTCCCCGGAGGGCTACTACCTCGATTCCTTCGACCACGACCGGCTCCGACGAGCCGTGCTCGCCGAACGCGCCCTCGTGATCGTGGACGGGATCTTCCTCCTCCGTCCCGAGCTGAACGACCTCTGGGACTTCAGGATCTTCCTGCACGTCGGGCCCGAGGAGGCGATGCGGCGAGGGGTAGAGCGAGATGGAGCGGACACAGAGCCGCTCTACCGGCGTCGGTATGCACCGGGCCAGCGCATCTACCTCGAGACGGTGCGGCCGCGCGAGCTGGCCGACGTCGTCGTCGACAACACGGATCCGGAGTGGCCCCGCCTCAGCCGGGGCGCGGGCGGCGCCCGTCCGTGAAAGTGGGGTACAGGAAGGGCCGGAACCGCTTCGTCCCGTCGGGGAGCTCGGGCGGGAGGCCGGCCGCGACCGCTTCGCCCGCCTGTCGCCAGAGCTTGAGAAGCGCCGCGCCGACGATCTCGGTCGCTTCCTGGTACCCCGCCTTGTTCCGCCGCAGGCCCTCCAGGCTGATCGGGTCGCCCCAGACGGCCGCGCAGGAGCGCCGGTTCTTCAGCGACCAGCCGAACGTCTCGACCCCGCACGGGAAGATCGGCACGCCCTCCTGCATCGCAATCATCATGCCGCCGATCTTGACCTCGCCGGGATAGCCGAGCCGCTGCCTCGTTCCCTCCACGTGGACGCCGACCACGTGACCTTCGCGGACGGCCCGGCGGGCTTCCCGAAGGGCGTCCCGGTCGGCTTCTCCACGCCGCACCGGGAATGCGCCGGTCCAGCTGAGCAGCTCGCCGACGACAGGCATTCCCATCAGCTCCGCCTTCGCCATGTAGAACATCGTTCGGGGTGAGTTGATCCCGATCAGCGTGTGGTCGATTGCCGCGAGGTGGTTCGCCGCCATCACCCCACCGCCTGAAAGCGGGACGCGGTCAAGGCCGTAGGCACGCGAGCCCGGCGCGAGAAACCCGTGCATCGCCCCTGCTACAGGCCAGCGCAACGGAATCCACAGGACTTCGGGATCCTCGCGCCAGAGCTTCGGAATCCCCAATTCCGTGAGGAGCATCCCGGCGGAGCCTAGATCACCAACAGAGGAGAGGGGCCACCGGCCGCGTAACGGGACTCGTGGCGGTCCGCTCTCCGAGCCTCTATCACGCCCTGCGCTGCTTCTGCCTCGGCGGTTTCTCGGTGCTGTCCGCCGAGGTCGACTCCGGGGTAGACGTGCCGTACTCGTTCGAGGAGCATGCAGCGCCCGGGCGGCCGTCGCTGTACGAGTATCGGCCGCTCGTCCGGAGCTTCGTCGAGGCGCGCGCCGATCGGCTCGCGGCGAGGGAGGACGCGAAGATCGCCGTCGAGGAGCTTCGGCGAGAGCCGGCCGCTGCCATCTTCGCGCGCGCGCACGCGGGTCTGAAGCCGACCGAGGAGGAGGCGCTCCTGCGGACGGTGCTGTTCCCGCTGCTGACGAAAACGGCCGAGGTCTGCGGCGGCTTCGACTGGGACGACGCCGCCTTCGATCGCGCCTACGCGGAGCTCGAGCACTCGCTCTTCGGCGCGCGCCGTGCCTACGCCGCTGTCGCTCCGCTGATCGGGCTCTCCACTCCGGTTCAGATCGACCTCGGACGCGGGATCCGGGTCCGGCCTTCCGCCACGGGCGAGCTCGCCGCTCACTGGCCGGAGGCCTCGGGGCTGCTTCCTTCCGACTTCGGGCGCGAGCCCGACCGCCTGTGCGTGCTCGAGCTCGAGCAGGCGCTTGCGCCGCAGGCTGCCGAGCCGCCGGACGCACCCGGCGAGCTCGCCGATGCGGTGACGGCTCTGCGGCTCGCCACCGCCGCTCCGGTTGCGGCCGGCCCGGTCATCTTCGAGCGGCTCGACTGGCGCCCGTTCGGGATCCGCCCGGTGCTTCCGATCGCCGCGACGCAGCCGGGCGGCGAGCCCAGCCGGCTCGACAGCTTCCGCGCCGGGCTCGCACGAGAGCTGCTGGAGCGGCTGGCCGCCTCCGAGGACGACCCCGATCTGGCCGAGGCGCTCGACCGCTGGGAGCTCTCCCTCTTCCAGGACGAGCCCTTCCGCTCGGAGCAGCTGCGGGAGTCGCTCGTCGCGCTCCTCGGCGGCACGGACGGGCTGTGGGCCGGCGCCCTGCGCGCGTCGCTCCTGCTCGGCGAGAGTGGGCGCGAGCGCTCCGAGCTGATGGGGCGGCTGCGGATGCTGGCCGGGGGCGAGCGCGCCGACGCGGCGGCGGCCGACCTGCTCCGCCGCGCTCTGGTCGAGACGCTCATGCATGGAGACCGCCTTAAGCTCGTGGACGCGCTCGACGAGTCGCTGCTCGGCCTGCGGCCGCGCCCGGCAGGCTACTTCGCCGCCCGCGCCGTCGCGTGAGCTAGCCGTCGCTCGAGGTCGAGGACTCACAGCATTGCGGAGTGAGGGGCCTCGCCGTAGGCTCACGCCATGGTGACATGCCGGCAATGCGGTGCCGAGAACCGGTCGGGAGCGAAGTTCTGCGATACCTGTGGCTCGCTGCTCGAGCAGCCGGGGTCTGCACGCGAGCAGCGGAAGACAGTCACCATCCTCTTCTGCGACGTCACCGGCTCCACCGCGCTCGGAGAGTCGACCGACCCGGAGGCGCTGCGCTCCCTGCTCGCCCGCTATTTCGAGCGAATGAAGGAGATCGTCGAGTCGCACGGTGGAACCGTGGAGAAGTTCATCGGGGATGCCGTGATGGCGGTGTTCGGCGTGCCCGTCGTGCACGAGGACGACGCACTGCGAGCCGTCCGAGCTGCCGTCGAGATGCGCGACGCGCTTCCCGAGCTCGGCGTGCGGGCACGGATCGGCTTGAACACCGGCGAGGTCGTCACCGGCACGCAGGAGCGCCTCGCGACCGGGGATCCCGTCAACGTCGCCGCCCGCCTTGAGCAGGCGGCAGCGCCGGGCGAGGTTCTGGTAGGCCACGAGACGCTGCGGCTGGTCCACGACTTTGTCGAGGTGGAGCCGGTCGAGCCGCTCGAGCTGAAGGGGAAGGCGGAGCCCGTACCGGCGTGGCGGCTCCTCGATGTGACCGGCGAGGCCACGCGGCCACACGAGACGCCGATGGTCGGTCGTGACACGGAGTTGCGGCGGCTCCGGGATGCATACGAGCAGGCGCTGCGTGGGCACTCGTGCCAGCTGTTCACTGTTCTCGGCTCGGCGGGCGTCGGCAAGTCGCGCCTCGCGGCGGAGTTCATTCGCGGGCTTGTGGATGCTCGTGTCGTCCGAGGGCGTTGCCTGTCCTACGGCGAGGGCATCACGTACGGACCCGTCGTCGAGGTCGTGAAGCAGCTCGATGCGCTGCCCTCCGAGGAGTCGGCCACGGCGGCGATCCGGTCGCTGCTCGGCGAGAGCGAGGCGGCGACCTCTGCTGATGAAATCGCGTGGGCGTTTCGAAAGCTGCTCGAGGAGCAGGCGGAGAATCGTCCGCTCGTCGTCGTCTTCGACGACGTCCACTGGGGCGAGCAGACGTTCCTCGACCTCGTCGAGCACATCTCCGATCTGTCTCGAGACGCGCCGCTCTTGCTCCTTTGCATGGCGCGGCCGGAGTTGCTCGACCGTCGCCCGGGCTGGGGAGGCGGAAAGATGAACGCGACGACCGTCCTGCTCGAGCCGCTAGACGCCGCCGAGACCGACAGCCTGCTCGCCTCGCTTGGGGGCGTCGAGGACACCCTGCGCGACCGGATCCGTGAGGCATCGGAGGGGAATCCTCTCTTCGTCGAGGAGATGCTCGCCCTCGTTCGTGACTCCGGAGGCGCGGAAGTCGACGTCCCTCCGACGATCCAGGCGCTGCTGGCCGCGCGGCTGGATCAGCTCGATCCTGCCGAGCGGAACGTGCTCGAGCGCGGCTCCGTCGAAGGGCGCGTGTTCCACCAGGGTGCGGTGGCGGCGCTCTCGAACGGCGAACAGCAGTTATCCCAGAAGCTGGTGGCCCTCGTCCGCAAGGAGCTCGTGCGTCCCGACAAGTCCCAACTTCCGGGTGACGACGCTTTCCGCTTCCGCCACCTGCTGATCCGAGACGCTGCGTACGACGCGCTGCCGAAGGCGATACGGGCGGAGCTGCACGAACGCTTTGCCGCGTGGCTGGCGGAACACGGGGCAGATTTGGTCGAGCTGGACGAGATCCTCGGCCATCACCTCGAGCAAGCGGTGCTGTACAAGCGCGAGCTCGGGCAGGAGGACGCCGGGCTGGCGGCTCGTGCCGGTGAGCGGCTCGGAGATGCAGGCGTGCGCGCAGTCTGGCGAACCGACTACGTAGCCGCGATCGCGTTGCTCGAGCGGGCGCTGGAGCTCCTGCGTCCTCTCCGGTCCGACGTCAAGCTCGAGCTCTCCCTTGCCGTGGCCTGCTCTTACCGGTTCGACCAAAATCGTGCAGCCGAGATCGCCGAAGCTGCTGCGGAGAGGGCGCAAAGGGCAGGCGATCTTGCGGGCGAGGCGGCCGCCCGAGTCGTTGCCGAACACAACCGTTGCCTCGTCGCGGTCGACCCGCGCTTCGATGAGCTCGAGGCTCTAACCCAGGCGGCCTTGCCGCTCCTCGAAGAAGCGAACGACCACGCAGGGCTCGTCCATGTTTGGGTGGCCATAGCGGATCTTGCGAACCTCAGGGCGCGGCTGGGCGAGCGAACGCACGCGATCGAGCAGGCGCTTCGGCAGGCTCGGCTCGCCGGCTCTCGTCCCAACCATCTGTTCGGGCTCGACGGGGCGCTTGTGGTGGGGCCGCGTCCGGCGGACGAAGCACTGCGGACGCTGGACGCCGTCACTTCCGACACACCGACGCCTGGGACTCTGCTACACCGCTCCCGCTTGCTCGCGATGCTCGGCCGTTTCGAGGAGGCCAGGCAGCTCGCAAACACAGCGAGCGAGCGCATCCGCGAGTTCACCGGCGACGATAGAGGTGATTTGATCCTGAGCGAGATCGCCGTGCACGAGGGCGATTACGAGACGGCTGCGCACCTCCTGCGCCGCCGCTGCGCGGTCTTCGAAGAACGCGAGCTCTGGTTGTTCCTATCGACATACGTGCCGGCGCTCGGGCGCTGCCTGTGCCAGCTCGGCCGCTTCGACGAGGCCGAGCCGCTCGCACAGCGCGGCCGTGAGCTCGGCAACGAGCAGGACGTCGATGCCCAGCGGCTCTGGCGTCAGGTGCAGGCGCGCGTGCTCGCACATCGGGGGCGATACGAGGAGGCGAAGCGGCTGGCACGGGAGGCCGTGGCGATCACCGATCGAACGGAGGCGCTTGTGTCCCAGGGCGAAGCGCTCTGGGACCTCGGCGAGGTGCTGGCGGCCTCAGGACGAAAGGAGGAAGCCGCCGGTGTCTACGAGCAGGCGATCGAACGCTACGCGCGGAAGAAGAACATCGCGATGGTTGCTCAGGTGCGGCCGCGGTTGGAGGCGCTGCGCGCGGCGGGTCGCACGTGATTCGGCACGAAAGGTGGACACACACGCCACGCCTGAAGCGGTAGCGTCGCCGTGATGGAAGAGGCCGAACAGGTGCTCGACCGGCTCCGCCGGATCGAGCTGCTCGAGCATGAGCGGGCCCCGGCGCCGGCGATCCTCGCCGAGGTGCGCGAGCTGCTGGCCGAGGCCGAGGCGTGGGTGCGGACGGAGGGCGCGGGAGACGGCAGAGCTCAGGCGGGAGTCGACCGCCTGCGAGAGGCTCTCGAAGGGGCTGATGAAGCGGCTCTGGCAGCACAAAGGACTTTGGTAGCCTGACCCGAAAGACGAGCCCGATGGGGCTCGCACGTCTACTTCCGCGCCCGAGTTTTCGGGCGCAGTCCTCCAAGCCAACTTCGAAAGAGCTGACAGTGGGCAGAGTCATCGCGTTCGCCAATCAGAAGGGCGGCGTGGCGAAGACGACCACGACGCTCAATCTCGCCGTCGCCTTCAAGGAGCAAGGCCTGAACGTGCTCGTGGTCGACCTCGACCCGCAGGGCAACCTGACCATGAGCCAGGGCCTCAATCCGGACGCGATCGAGCGCTCGATGTACGACGTGCTCGTCCACCGGCTCCCGATCGAGGAGGTCATCCAGCGGGTGGAGATCGACATCGCGGTCTCGTCGCTCGATCTCGCGGGGGCCGAGCTTGCGCTCTCGAGCATGATCGGACGCGAGCGCGCGCTCGAGAAAGCGCTGGCGCCGGTCCGGGAGAACTACGACTACATCCTGATCGATACGCCTCCGTCGCTCGGGATCCTGACCGTGAACGCTCTGGTCGCGGCCAACGGAGTGATCGTCCCGGTCCAGTGCGAGTACCTCTCCCTTCGCGGTCTCGTTCAGCTCGAGAACACCCTGAGCATGATCCGCGAGAACCTTAACCCTACTGTCGAGATCGAGGGTATCTTGCCGACGATGTTCGACCGCCGGACGCTCCACTCCCGCGAGGCGATCGACATTCTCGAGGAGAACTTCGGCGACCTTGTCTTCGACACGAAGATTCGAAAGACGATCCGGTACGCCGAGGCGCCGGTGAAGGGCACGTCCGTCCTCGCGTACGACCCGACAGGGGACGCAGCCGAGGCCTATCGCAAGCTGGCGAGGGAGGTGCTCAATGGCGCGCAAGCGCGCGAGCATGCGTGAGGGCCCGCTCGCCGAGCTGTTCCGGGCCACCGAAGCCGCGCAGCGGCAGGCCGAGCGCGAGGGGAAGGCCCCCGAGCCCGCGGCAGTCGCGGCCGAGGAGACGGTCGAGCACGCACCGCCATTCGAGCCGATCGAGCCGGCGGCGCCGCCCAGCAGCGCGGTCGCCGAGGCAGAGCGGCGCTGGCTCGAGCCGCTTCCGGAGCCCGCTCCGCGGCTTCACCGCACGCGGCTGACCGAGCCGTCCGCGTACCTCGCCGTCATCCGCGTCGTCGGCGTAGGGGGAGCGGGGCTCAACGCGGTCAACCGGATGATCGACGCCGGCATCCCCGAGGTCGAATTCGTCGCGATCAATACCGACCTGCAGCAGCTGCAGACCTCTGACGCGCCGACCAAGCTCCACATCGGCAGCGAATTGACGCGGGGTCTCGGCTCGGGGGCGGATTCGGACATCGGCAGGCGGGCGGCCGAGGACAGCCACGACCAGATCAAGGACGTGCTTCGCGGCTCGGACATGGTCTTCGTCACGGCGGGCGAGGGCGGCGGCACCGGCTCGGGCGCCGCGCCGGTCGTCGCGCGGATCGCCCGCGAGCTGAAGGCGCTCACCGTCGGGATCGTCACGCTCCCGTTCAAGTTCGAGGGGACGCGCCGCCGCCGGCAGGCGGACGAGGGGGTCGAGGCGCTGCGGAAGGCCTGCGACACCGTGATCGTGATCCCGAACGACAAGCTGCTCGAGGTGCTCGACCAGTCCACGTCGATGATCGACGCGTTCCGCATTGCCGACGACGTGCTCCGCCAGGGCGTCCAGGGAATCTGCGACCTGATCACCGTTCCCGGCCTGATCAACCTCGACTTCGCCGACGTGCGCACGATCATGACCGACGCCGGATCGGCGCTGATGGGAATCGGCTACTCGACGAGCGAGAATCGCGCGCGGGAGGCGGCTGAGCGGGCGCTCCGCTCGCCGCTGATCGACACCGAGATTCTCGGCGCGAAGGGGATCCTGCTCTCGATCGCCGGCGGCGAGGACCTGTCGCTGCTCGAGGTCAACGAGGCGGCGGAGATCGTCCGCCAGGCCGCGACCGACGACACGAACATCATCTTCGGCGCGACGATCGACGAGCGGCTACACGGCCAGATGTGGGTGACGGTCGTTGCCACCGGGATCGGATCGGGCAGGAGCCGTCCGGTCTTCACGACCAGCCGCTCGGTCGAGGAACCGCTCGAGCCGCCGTCGTTCCTCAGCGCCGGCTAGCAGGACTGCGGCTCGGTTCCCACAAGGGCCGCGAGCGCACGGGAGCCGTCGACGTGGAAGCGCAGGTCGACCGGGCCGGCATGCTCGGCCGTTAGGCCGATCATCCCGTCCGGCTGCTTCGTCAGGCAGTCACCGCGCGGAACGCTCCAGTAGGGCGAGTAGCGCACCGCGAGGCGGTAGCGCCCCGGGACCGAGAGTGTCAGGCGGACGCTCTCGCGAGTGAGCGAAGCCACCTCGGGCCGGCCGGGGCCGGTGACGAGGCCCACCGGATGGGGCACGGCGTAGATGGAGAGATTCGGTGCCCTCAGCACGAGCCGCAGCCCGGCGCGCCGGCTCTCGACAAGCTCCGCCTCCGCCTGTGAGCTGTAGTCGGGCGGCGCCCGCGTCAAGACGACGTAGCGGACGCCGAGCCCCCGCAACCAGCGCAGGTACGTGCTGCGCCCGAACTCGTCGTACAGGACGCTGTTCGCGGGGTAGTCGTCTTGCCGGAACCAGCCGCGGACGAGCGGGATCCCGGCGCGGGGAAGGTAGACCGCCGGCCAGTGACCGGCGGTGTCGACGGCCTCCACGCGATACGACGGCGTGAGATACCGTTTCAGGTAGCGGATCGCGGGCTGCCAGTAGGCGGCGCGAGCCGCGGGGTCGCTGCTGTTGCGCATGAGGTCGGTGACGTGCGGGGTCAGGTTCCAGGCGAGCGCGAGGCCGAGCGCTCCGACGCAGAGCGGCAGCGGCCGCCAACGCCGCAGCGAGAGAGCGAGCACGATCACCGGCACAGCCGCCTCGCGCAGGCGCATGATGTTCGAGCCGACCTCGGAGGGGACCCCGAACGCGAGGAGGCACGCTGCCAGGTAGGCGAGGAAGACCCAGCGCAGGACGCGCGCCCGCTCGACCCGCCACGTGATCGCCGCCCCGATCAGGCAGAACGTGGCCACCCCGAGCAGGCTCCAGACCGAGAACGGATAGCGCCCGCCTCCGGGGAAGAGCCGCCAGAGCACGATCTCGACCGCGGCCGCCACGCCGATCGTGACCGCCGGTACCACGAGATCGCTCGGGCGCATCCGCCTCGCGACCCCGATCCCCGCGAGCACGATCACGAGCATGAGAAAGGCGAGCGGGCTGGCGGCAAGCGTGAGGACGGCCAGCAGCGCGAACCGGCCGCGCGCTCCGGTCTGCAACGCCCAGAGGGCCAGGAGCGCGAGCGCCGCTCCGAGCGCGAACGGGAAGGCCGCCGAGAAGGCGATTCCGGCCCACATGACCGCGAATGTCCGGCTCGACCAACGCGCGATCGGGCCCCATTCGCGGCCGATCACGACTGCGAAGGCGAGCGCGGCCGTCGCCACGGTGGCGACGGCTAGCAGCTTGATGCCGAGGAGGGCGGCGAGCGGGTAGTAGAGGAGGCTGTAGGTGACGAAGCTGTAGCGGCCCGCGTACCAGAAGTTGTTCCAGAGCGCGAAGCCGTGGTGGAGGAAGACCGCCCGCTGGTAGGCGTGCGCGGCGAAGTCCGTCCCGGGCGGCCCGAGCCAGACGAGCATCGCCGCGACGACGGCGGCCGCTGCGGCGGACAGGAGCGCCTCCCGGGTGAGCGGGGTTGTACGCACGACGGCCAGAGCTTATGACGTAGCCGGGCTGACGGAGCAGGAACGCTTGCGCCCCGGATCAGGATCGACCTCGTACGCTCTCGCTGATGAAGGGGGCGATTGCGGCGGGGCATCCGCTGACGGCCGAGACGGGTGCGCGTGTGCTCGCGGAAGGCGGCAATGCCGTCGACGCGTGCATCGCCGCCGCCTTCGCCTCCTGGGTTGCCGAGAGCCCGCTGACCGGCCCGGGGAGCGGCGGGTTCATGCTCGTCCACCGCGCCGGCGACGGCACGACGCGAGTGCTCGACTTCTTCGTGACGGTGCCGGGCCTCGGCGCGCTCAGGCGAACTGCAGCCGAGATGGAGGAGATCGACATCGACTTTCCCGAGTCGTCACAAGCGTTCCGGATCGGCGCCGCGTCATGCGCGGTCCCGGGCGCGGCAGCGGGCCTCGAGGACGCCCACCGTACGTTCGGCTCGCTGCCGTGGCCGGCGCTGGTCGAGCCCGCGATCGAGCTGGCACGGAACGGGGTCGAGCTCACCCGTCCGCAGGCGCATCTGCATGCGATTCTCGACCTGATCCTGCGACACACCGAGGAAGGGCGGAGGGTGTACGGCCGGGAGGGTCAGCGCCTCGTCGCCGGCGACGTTCTCGTCCAGCGAGACCTGGCGAACACGCTCGAGCGGCTTGCCGCCCGGGGGGCTGCGGATCTCTACGGCGGCGAGCTGGGCCGCGCGGTCGCACGCCACGTCCAGGAGCATGGTGGCTCGATCCGCGTCGAGGACCTCGAGCGCTACCGCGTGATCAGGCGCCGGCCGGTCCGGGCCGAGTTCTGCGGCCACGAGCTCGACTCGAACCCCCCGCCCTCCACGGGCGGCGTCCTGATCGGCTACGGGCTCCTGCTGCTCGACCGGCTTGGCCTGGCGGGCCCCGCCGGAAGCGCGGAGGCGATGGCCCAGCTCGTCGAGATCATGCGCGAGCAACTCCGGGCCCGCGGAGGGCGGTTCGCCCGTGAGCTGTACCGCGGCGGGCTCGCGCGGAGGCTCTACGACGATCGCACGCTCGTGGAGGCCGCCGAGCGGGTCCGCGGGACGACCCACATCTCCGTCGTCGACGAGAGCGGAAATGCCGCCTCGCTCACCGCCTCGACCGGCTCCGGATCCGGCGTGCTCGTGCCGGGGACCGGAATCCATCTCAACAACATGCTCGGCGAGCTCGACCTCGCGGGCGCGGGCGGGACCGGGAGGCCCGGGACGCGGTTGACGAGCATGATGGCTCCCTCGCTCGTCCTGCGCGAGGGCGCTCCGCGGCTTGTCGTCGGCAGCGCCGGCTCGCGGCGACTGCGAGACGCGATCATGCAGATCGTGGTCAACTCGGCCGCCCACTGCTTGCCCGTCGAGGAGGCGATCGGCCGCCCGCGCGTCCACTTCGAAGACCCCCACGTCCACTGCGAAGGCGGTGCCGACCCGGCTGAGCTCGACCGGCTGGAGCGCATGGGCTACGACGTCGTCCGCTGGCGCCGCCGCAACCTCTTCTTCGGCGGCGCTGCGGCGGTCGAGATGCGCGCCGACGGGAGTCTTGCGGCCGCTGGTGACCCGAGGCGCGGCGGCGCCGGGATTGTCGTCGAATGACCTCTGCGGACGTCACGATCCGGCGGGCGGATCCCGGAGACGCCCAGGCGCTGGTCTCACTCGCCCGGGCGGTGGGCTCGGAGCGCGAGGGGTGGCTGATCACCCGTAACTCGTGGAGGAGCACGGGGGACGAGCGCCGCTACCTACGGGCGTTGCGCCGCCACGCCGGAGCCGCCGTGTTCGTGGCCGAGACGGCAGCCGGGGAGATCGTCGGGCGCCTCTCGCTCGCGCGCGACGTCCATCCCGCCAGCCGGCATGTCGCCGATCTCGGGCTGATGGTCGCTGCGGGCCAGCGGCGCCGCGGAATCGGCTGGGCCTTGCTCGAGCAGGCGGTCCGATGGGCACAGGAGTCCGGCGTGTCGAAGCTCGAGCTCCACGCCTTCCCGCACAACGCCCCGGCGATCGCGCTCTACGAGCGCTTCGGCTTCGTGCGCGAGGGATATCGCCGCGGCCACTATCGGCGGGGGGACGAGTTGCTGGACGCGATCCTGATGGCCTATGAGGTTCGCTAGGCATCGTCACACTCTTGGCACGTTCACGTACCCCGCGCGTACCACTTCTCTGATCTCGTGCCTGGCACCTACCTGGCACGTGGAGGCGGTTTCGGGGGCGGAGCCGGGCTTCGCCCGAGCGCAGCCTAAGGAGTGATGGAGCGTGCGATCTGCTTAAGGAGGGGGCACACGGGGGAACCCCTGGGTTCCCCCGTGCTGTGCGGTCCACCGTCGCTTCTACAATCGTCGTTCCGTGCCCGAAGCGCAGCCGTTCGTCCACCTCCACGTCCACTCCGAGTACTCGATCCTCGACGGCGCCTGCCGGATCCCGGCGCTCGCCGCCCGGGCCGCGGAGCTCGAGATGCCCGCCGTCGCGCTCACCGATCACGGGTCGCTGGCCGGGACCGTCGAGCTCTATCGGGAGGCCGGAAAGCACGGAGTCAAGCCGATCGTCGGCTGCGAGGTCTACGTCTGCGACGACCGCAGCTCGCAGCAGAAGGGCTATGCGCACCTGACCCTCCTCGCGGAGACGAACGAGGGCTACGGCAACCTGATCAAGCTCGCCTCGACCGGCTACCTCGAGGGCTACTACTACAAGCCGCGCGTCGACTGGGAGCTGCTCGAGCGCCACTCGCCCGGGATGATCGCGCTGTCAGGCTGCCTCTCGGGCCGCGTTGCCAAGGCGCTCGAGGAGAACCGACCGCGGGACGCCGCGGCCGATCTCGACCGGCTGGTCCAGATCTTCGGCCGGGACCAGACCTACGTCGAGATCCAGAACGCCGGTCTCGAGCAGCAGTCACGCATCAACCCGCAGCTCGCCAAGCTCGCGGAGGGAACCGGAATCCCGCTCGTTGCCACGGGCGACGTCCACTACCTCCACCACGAAGACGCGCGCGCGCACGAGGCGCTGCTCTGCATCCAGTCGAGTACGAGCCTGAAGGACCCGAATCGCTGGAAGTTCGACACGGACCAGTTCTACTTCAAGAGCCAGAGCGAGATGGCGGGCGATTTCCCCGACTATCCGGACGCTCTCCGCCGGACGGTCGAGGTCGCCGACCGTTGCGCCGTCACGATCGAGCTCGGGCGGATCCTGCTGCCGCAGTTCCCCGTCCCCGACGGCCGCGAGGCCTTCGACTACCTCGTCGAGCTGTGCGAGAAGGGCCTGCAGAAGCGCTATGGCGACTCGACCCCGGAGCTCCAGGAGCGCCTCCGCTACGAGCTGAAGACGATCAAGGAGATGGGCTTCGTGGACTACTTCCTGATCGTCTGGGACTTCATCGGCTTCGCGAAGCGGGACGGGATCAGCGTCGGCCCGGGCCGCGGCTCGACTGCGGGATCGCTCGTCGCCTACTGCCTCGAGATCACCGACGTCGACCCGATGAAGTACGACCTGCTGTTCGAGCGCTTCCTCAACCCGGGGCGCAAGTCGCTCCCCGACGCGGACATCGACTTCGCCGTGGAAGGGCGGGACCGGGTGATCAACTACGTCGCGGAGAAGTACGGCCGTGACCGGGTCGCCCAGATCATCACGTTCGGGACGATGATGGCGCGGGCCGCCGTCCGCGACGCGGGGAGGGTGCTCGACGTGCCCTACAGCCAGGTCGACCGGATCGCGAAGATGATCCCGGAGGGACCGAAGGTCTACCTCGACGAGTGCCTCAAGCCGGGGCAGGAGCTGAAGGCGGCCTACGACGCCGACCCGATGATTCGCGAGATCGTCGATCTCGCGAAGCCGCTCGAGGGGCTCGTCCGTCAAGACTCGATCCACGCCGCCGGCGTCGTGATCGGCGATCGCCCCCTGGTCGAGTACGTCCCCCTACAGCAGAAGGGTCCCGACTCGGAGGTCGTGACCCAGTTCGCGATGGGGGACGTGGAGGCCCTCGGACTCCTCAAGATCGACTTCCTCGGCCTGCGCAACCTCGACGTGATCGACAAGACGGTCGGGCTGACCGGCGGGCTCGACATCGGGAAGATCCCGCTCGACGACACGAAGACCTACGAGATGCTCGCCCGCGGCGAGGCGACCGGTGTCTTCCAGTTCGAGTCCTCAGGCATGCGCGAGGCCCTGCGGCTTGTGAAGCCGACCCGGTTCGAGGACCTGATCGCGCTCGTCGCGCTCTACCGGCCGGGCCCGATGCAGTACATCCCCGAGTACGCGAGGCGCAAGGCGGGGCAGGTGTCGGTCGAGTTGATCGACCCACGGCTCGAGGCCATCACCGGCGTCACATACGGCATCTGCATCTACCAGGAGCAGTACCTCGAGATCGCGAAGCAGATAGCCGGCTTCTCGCCGGCGGAGGCGGACGACCTCCGGAAGGCGATCGGCAAGAAGATCCACGAGCTGATGGCGTCCCTGAAGGAGAAGTTCCTCGAGGGCTGCGCGCAGACCGGGACGACTCCGGCCGTCGCGAATCAACTCTGGAAGGACATGGAGTCCTCGCAGGATTACTCGTTCGGCAAGTCACATTCGGCCTGCTACGCGCTGATCGCCTACCGCACCGCGTACCTGCGCGCACACCACCCGCACGAGTACATGGCGGCGCTGATCTCCTCGGTGATGAACACGAAGGACCGCGTCCCCTTCTACGTGAACGCCTGCCACGAGATGGGAATCGAGGTGGAGCCGCCGGACGTCAACTCGTCCGCCTGCGACTTCGCCGTCGTCGAGGGCAAGATCCGCTTCGGGCTGAACGCGGTCAAGAACGTGGGGGACTCCGCGGCGCGGGCGATCATCGCCGCACGCGAGGAGGGGGGCCCGTTCACCTCGATCTGGGAGTTCACCGAGCGGGTCGATCCGCAGGTCGTGAACAAGCGCGCGCTCGAGGCTCTCGTCAAGTGCGGTGCGCTCGACTCGACCGGGGGCACGCGAAAGGGAATGCTCGAAGTGCTCGACTCCGCGCTCGCCTTGGGCGGACGTGAGCAGGCCGACCGGATCGCCGGCCAGGGATCGATCTTCGACCTCGGAGAAAGAGAAGGGCCCGAGGCCCCGCGGCACCACCCACCGCTGTCGGCCGACGAGTTCGACAAGGGTGACCTGCTTAGCCTGGAGAAGGAGACCCTCGGGCTCTATGTCTCGGAGCACCCGCTGTCGTCGGTCAGGGACCAGCTCCGCCGCAAGGTCGACTGCCCGCTCGCCGAGCTCGAGCGCCGCCGAGACGGCGAAGTGGTCACGGTCGGCGGGATCGTCGGCGCCGTCAAGCAGCTGACGACGAAGAAGGGCGAGCCGATGGTGTTCATGCGGCTCGACGACCTCGCGGGCTCGACCGAGGTCGTCGTTTTCAACTCGGTCTACGCGGCCGCGCGGGAGCTCTGCGCGGTGGACACGATCCTGGTCGTCAAGGGCCGCGTCGACCACAAGCAGGAAGGCGAGACGAAGCTGATCGCGCTCGAGGTCACGCCGTTCGAGGCATCGCCGGAGCGCCGCCAGGTCGAGCTCCGGATCGACGCGACCAAGGCGCACGCGGGGGTCATCCTCGAGCTGGCCGGGCTCGTCCGCGAGTACCCGGGTGAGGCGGCCGTCGTGCTCGCCCTGCAGACCTCCGGCGGGCCGAAGAAGCTTGCCTTCGGGCCGGAGTACACGGTGCAGCCCGTGCCGGATTTCTTCGCCGAGGTCAAGGCCTTGCTCGGTGAGGCTGCGGTGGCTTGAGCGCCCCGGCCGGTGTAAGCCCCTTCAGGCGGGGCGCGCTGATGGCGGACGAGTACGTGTTCGTCGACGAGTGGGACGTGGACGCGCCTCGGCAGGCGGTCTTCGACGCAGTTGTCGACCCGCGCACGTACCCCAACTGGTGGAAGCCGGTCTACATCTCCGTCGAGGGTGACGACCGCATGACCCACCATCACATCAAGGGGCGGCTCCCCTACACGTTGAAGATGCGGTCGGAGCTCGTCTCGAGCGATCCGCCCGGCCGCTTCGAGGTGAAGGTGGACGGCGACCTCCGGGGGAAGGGCATCTGGACGTTCACGGAGCGAGAGGGCAAGACGCACGTCCGCTGGGACTGGGCTCTCCTCATCCCTGCTCGCCGAGCTCGGCCGCGACCTCGTAGGACATCACGGACTGGACGGAGCCGTCGACCTCGCGGCAGGCACGCTGCCGCAGCATGCCGGCGCGTGCCTCGCTCGTCTCCAGCGCCAAGCGGCTGTCCCAGAACGTCAACGGCATCAGCGAGCATTCCTCCTCGTCGACAAGGACGTATCCGCGCTGGAAGCCCTGGAGCGCCCCTAGCCCTGCGCCCGCCCCGGAGAAGCTCGCGGTGGCGTCTCCGAGCCGGTCCGGCGGAATCTCGTAGCGTGCTAGTCGTGCGAACATTCCCTTTCTCCCTCTTTGACGTCTCAACTCTACGCGTGACTCGTCTTAGGAAAGGAATCTCATGAAACAGCGTCTTCCCCTCATCCTCTCTGCGACTGCTCTCGCCGTCGCCCTGCTCGGGAGCACACCGCTCGGGAACGCGGCGCGGAGCGCCGTTCCGTTCGCCCTCTTCGCGCAGAACGCCGGGAAGGTCAACGGCATCTCCGCGTCCCGCAAGCCGAAACCGGGCGCGCTCCTGCCGCTCGGCGCGAACCGGAAGTTCCCGCAAGCGGTCCTCCCCGAAGGGCCGCAGGGCCCCATCGGGCCGCAAGGGCCTGCCGGGCCGGCCGCGGCGAAGTTCTGGGCCGTGGTCAACCAGGACGGGACGCTGTACAAGGGAGCCGGCGCCACTTCCTCGCAGCGCGACGACGTCGGTCAGTACCAGGTCTTCTTCAGCCAGAACGTGGACAACTGCGCGGCCGTCGCCTCGACGGGGACGCACCAGGCGGGTGCCGAAGGGTCGAAAGTGATCCCGCTCGGGATGGCGAGCACCTGGACGCACGGCTCCGTCGTCACCGTGATCACGCGCACGCCCGGCGGCTTCAACCCATTCCAGGCGCTCGACCGCGGCTTTCACCTCGCGGTCGTCTGTTAAGACTCCGTTAAGGGGGGAATTACGGCATCCGGGTCGTGCGTTTCAAACGAATGTGAGGGTAAGAATGGACACCGATGCCGACTGACATCGTCTACGAGGAGACCGAGGAGCAGCGGATCGAGAGCTGGCGCTCCCAGGTGCTCGAACGGGCCGGTTACGACCCGCCCGCGGCGGCCGAGCTGGCCAGGCGCCACGACGTCGATCTCCATCGCGCGGTCGAGCTACTGAAACGTGGGTGTCCCCCTGAGTTGGCGCTAAAGATCCTCCTCTAGCCCAACCTCTGCAATATTCCGGGCGTGGCGACTCTGATCGCGTCCATCCCCTCGCCCGGCACGAGCGTCGTCGACGTCGGCCCGTTCGTGATCCACATGTACGGCGTGATGCTGCTGATCGCGATCGCGGCGTGCGTCTGGCTGACCGGGATCCGCTGGCGGCGGCTGGGCGGAGACTGGGACCTCGTCATGCGCGTCGCCGTCTGGGGCGTCGCCGCGGGGATCGTGGGCGCCCGCGCCTACCACGTGCTCACGAGCTGGAGCGAGGTTCCCCACACGTGGTGGGGCCCGTTCGCGGTCTGGAAAGGAGGGCTCGGCGTCTGGGGCGGGATCTTCTGCGGGACGCTTGCCGGCGCCTTCGTCGTCCGTCGGGCCCGCCAGAGCGTCCTCCTGTTCATGGACACGATCGCCCCCGGGCTGCTGCTCGCGCAGGGAATCGGCCGGTGGGGGAACTACTGGAACCAGGAGCTGTTCGGGAAGCCGACGGATCTTTCGTGGGGGCTCGAGATCGACCCCAGTCACCGCCCGGCCGGCTACGAGAACGACACGACCTTCCAGCCGACGTTCCTGTACGAGTTCATCTGGGACGTGCTGATGCTCGGTGTGCTGATCCTCGTCGGGAAGCGCTTCCGGATCAAGCCGCCCGGGCTGTTCGCGCTCTACGTCTCGCTCTACACGGCCTTCCGGGCGTACGAGGAGACGCTCCGGATCGACCCGGCCCATCACTTCCTCGGCCAGCGGGTGAACTTCTGGGTCTCCGTCGTGCTGTTCGCCGTCTCGACCGCGTTCTTCGTCTGGTGGCAGTTCCTTCCGCGACGGGAGGGCGACGGAGTCGCAGCGCCCGCGGCGCGCGGTGCCTGACGGCCCGGCGATGGCCATCCCGAAACGCCGCGTCCGCCCGCCCCGCTAGCCTTGATCCATGGCCCTCCCGCCGCCATCCTCCGGGCTGCTGGCGCGCGATAAGACTGCGCGATACGGCGTCCTCAGTCGCGCCCGTAGCACTCCGGCTACGAGCGCTCCCTGCGTCCTTGTCTCGCTTGCTTCTCGCACGCCAGCAGCGCGGCAATGACGACGGGAGGGCCATAGCCGCGTGCTTGTACATGAGCTCGAGCTCGACCTCGAGGCGTTCGAGGGCCCGTTCGACCTGCTGCTGACGCTCGTCCTCAAGGAGGAGATGCCGCTCGGCGACGTCGACGTGGCGGGGGTCGTCCTTGCCTTCGTCGAGGACCTCGCCGAGCGGGACGAGCTAGACCTGGAGGCGTGCGGCGAGTTCCTCGTCCTCGTCTCCAGCCTGCTCGAGCTGAAGGCGCGGGCGCTCGTCGCCGGCGAGCAGGTGGATCTCGACGAGCTCGATCCCGAGGAGGCTGCCGAGGAGCTGGCCCGCAGGCTGGCCGAGTACCGCCGCTTCAAGGAGGCGTCGCAGTGGCTGGCGGAGCGGCTCGCGCAGGAAGGCGACCGCTACTTCCGGCTCGGCCCCGCGCCGCTCGCTCCGAAGCTGGAGCCGAGCCTGGCGGCGCAGGAGCCGGAGCGGCTGGCCGCCGCGCTGCGTGCGCTAGCGGTCGAGCCGCCACCGGTCTCGCTCGCCCACATGGCGCTCCGCTTCCTGCCGGTCTCGGTCTTTCTCGATCGGTTCCGCAGCCTGCTAAGCCGGAGGCGGCGGTTCGATTTCGACCAGGAGGTCGAGGGCCTGACGATCGCGGAGCAGGCCGTCGCGTTCCTGGCCCTGCTCGAGCTGCGCAAAGCGAACGAGATCTCTCTCTCCCAAGCCGCTCCGTTCGCGCCCATCCGTGTCTGTCGGCCCGAGCAGGAGACCCAGGCAGCATGCGAAAGGAGGCTCGCATCGACACGCTCCGCCTGATCTCGACCAACCCGGTCGACCGGCTCGCCCGCACGGTGGAGGCGCTGCTCGTCGTCGCATCGCAGCCGCTGAGCGTCGAGGAGATCACAACGGCGACCGAAGACGAGGCCGAACGCATCGAGACGGCACTCGCGCTGCTGGGCGAGCGTTACCGCGAGGGCCGGAGCGGGATCGTGCTCGAGCAGGTTGCGGCGGGCTACGCCTTCCGGGCCGCGCGCGAAGCCGCCGGGGCGTGCTCGCGCGTGTTCGGGCGGCCGGTCGAGCGTGGGCTCTCGCCCGCTGCCCTCGAGACCCTTGCGATCGTCGCGTACCTCGGCCCGTGCACTCGCCCCGACATCGCCCGCATCCGTGGCGTCGCCGCCGACTCGGCTGTCGCCGGGCTGGTCGAGCGTGGCCTGCTCGCGGAGGCCGGGCGGGAGCCGTCGGCCGGCGGTGCCGTCCGTTACCGGACGACCCCCCTGTTCGAGCGGGTGTTCGGCCTGGGCAGCCTGTCCGAGCTGCCGCGGCTCGAGGAGCTGGGCGGCGACGCAGAAGACATCCGCGCCCGCCTCCACGCTGTCGCCGAGCGCCGTTCCGCGTAGCGCCCTCGCGAGGGACATGGAGATCGCCGGCAAGGTCGCTGTCGTCACCGGAGGCGCCTGGGGCATCGGCCGCGGGACTGCACTCCGGCTCGCGGCCGAGGGGGCAGCGGTTCTCGTCGCCGATCTCGACGACGAGAAGGAGAGACTGCAGGAGGTCTCCGAGCTCGTGAAGCAGCAGGGCGGGTCGGTGCGGACGGTCGTCGCCGATGCGTCCAGCGAAGCGGACTGGCGCCGCGTGGTCGCCTTTGCAGAGGAGGAGCTAGGAGGGCTCGACGTGCTGGTCAACAACGCGTCACCTGCATCTGCCCGGACTGGGTGCTGACCGAAGCCGTCGAGCGTGCGCTCGAGCGGATGACGCCTGAAGAGCGCGCTGAGGTGAGGGGCCTCGTCCCGGTCGAGGAGATCGCTGGCCTGATCGTCCGGCTCGCGACGGACGAGTCGCTCGCGGGTCGCGTTCTCGTGCGCTGGGCCGACGAGGAGGGCCACCGCCTACTCCCTGTCGGACGCGAGTGACTACAGCTTGCGGATGATCGCTTCGGCCTCGTCGCGCGTGAACGCACGCAGCGTCTCCGTGTGCTCGGCGCCGTAGCGCTGCAGCCGGAGCAGGATCTCGACCGCGCACTCGTCGTCGGGCGCCTCGAAGATCTCGACGACGTCGTAGCGCCCGAGCGTGACGTAGACGCCGGTCAGCTTGCCGCCGGCCTCCTCGATGATCCGCTCGCCTTCCTCGACTCGCTCTCGCCAGCCGGGCAGGCCGGCGACGCCCTGCGTCGTCCAGCGCATCAGTGAGATGTAGTGGGGCATCGCCCCGAATAATGACGGCATGAGGCTGAACGCGTATCTGGCGCGGGCGGGAGTCGCCTCTCGCCGGGCCGCCGACGAGCTGATCAAGGCCGGGCGTGTGCGCGTGAACGGCGCGCCGGGACAGCTGAACGCCGACGTCGGCGCGCGAGACGTGGTCGAGGTGGACGGCGAGCGCGTGCGACCGCAGAAGCTCGCCTACGTGCTGCTGCACAAGCCGGCCGGTGTCGTCACCACCGCCCGCGACCCGCACGGACGGCGGACGGTCGTCGACCTCGTCCGCCACGGCGCGCGCGTCGTTCCCGTCGGTCGCCTCGACGCCGACACGACCGGCGCCCTCCTGCTCACGAACGACGGCGCGCTCGCCCACAGGCTCGCCCACCCGCGCTACGAGGTGGACAAGGTCTACGTCGCCGACGTGGAAGGCCGCCCGAGTGACTCGGCGCTACGCCGGCTCGCCGAAGGAGCCGAGCTCGAGGACGGCCGCACGGCGCCCGCCCGGATCCGGCGGCTCGGCCCCTCCCGGGTCGAGCTCACGATCCACGAGGGCCGCAAGCACCAGGTGCGGAGGATGTGCGAGGCGGTCGGGCACCCTGTCACCCACCTCCATCGCGTGGGCTATGCGGGCCTCGGGGTCGACGATCTGGCCCCCGGCAAATGGCGCGAGCTGACGGGCGCAGAGGTCGAGGCGCTGCGGGCCCTCACTCGTAGAACGCGAGCGCCGCGACGACGACGTAGAGGGTGACGAGGGCCATGCCTTCGAACATGACCGCCTTCCCGTCGCCCGTGATCTGCCAGACGGAGACCGCCATCAGGACGAGCGCGACCACGTAGACGGGGGCGAGCGTGAACGTCAGGTGCGTCGTGAAGAAGAGGGAGAGGAGCACGAGCGCGGGGAAGAGGAAGACCGCGATCTGCGCCACCGAGTTCTTCACGACCGAGATCGCGAGGTCGCTCTGGCCCTTCGCCGCCAGCCAGATCCCGACCACGTTCTCGACCGCGTTGCCGGCGATCCCGACGACCACGAGGCCCGTGAAGGCCTTCGAGATTCCGATCGCGCGCACTGCCGGGTCGAGCGCGGCGACGAACCAGTCGGAGACGAGGGCGGCGGCAACCCCGGCGCCCGCGAGCAGGGCTACCGCGAAGCGGAACGAGATCCTCGGGCGCGCGTGCGCACTGGTTTCGACGGCCGGCTCGCTTGCCCGTTCCTCGCGCAGGTATGACCAGAGCCAGGCGCCGTAGACGGCGAGCAGGCACACGGCGCCGATCACCGAGATCGCCATCAGGTGATGGCTGGCTCGGTCTCCGATCCGGTCGGACAGCCCGAGCAGCGCGATGAGGAAGACCGCGAGCAGCAGCAGCGTCGCCGTGTCGTTCGGCAACCGGCGCCGGAAAGTCATCGTCCCGTCCGGGCTGTGCTTCGCTCCGGCGACGATCGTCAGGCCGAGGACGAGCAGCGCGTTCGCGAGCAGGGAGCCGACGATCGAGGTCTTGGCGACGACCACCTCGCCGGCCGAAAGGGCGAACAGGACGACGAACAGCTCGGGCAGGTTCCCGAGTGTCGACTGCAGGACGCCGGTCGCGGCCGGGCCGAACCGCTCCCCGACCGCCTCGGTCGCCACCGCGATCACCCACGCGAGCCCCGCCAGAGCGACGGCGGCGACGACGAAGATCACGACCGCGTTGGCTCCTGCGAAGTGGAGCGCCGCCGTCGCTGCGGTCGCCGTCACGACGCCGGCCAGGATTGCCGGCGTCCAGTTTCGCCGCTTACGGGCGGACAAATCCCATCCGCTCGTACATCCGCTCGAGCGTCGGAGCGGATGCCTCTCGCGCCTTCTCGGCCCCGCCGGCGAGCTTCCTCATCAGCTCGCCCTCATCGGAGCGGATCTCCTCATATCGGTGCTGGATCGGCTCGAGCAGTGCGATCACGGCCTCGGCAACCTCCGCCTTGAACGTGCCGTAGCCCTGCCCGTCGAAACGGGCCTCGACCTCGGGGATCGACTCTCCGGTCGCGACCGTTGCGATCTCGATCAGGTTGGATACGCCGGGCTTGTCGGGTTGGTGCCGCACGTCGCGGCCAGAATCCGTCATGGCCGACTTGAACTTGGAGCGGACGACGTCGGGCGGATCGAGGATCAGAACCGTCCCCTGCTCGGAGCTGCCGGTCTTGCCCATCTTGTCCTCGGGGTCCTGCAGATCCATGATCCTGGCGCCGACCTCGGGGTACACGCCTTCGGGAACCGTGAACGTCTCGCCGTAGCGCGCGTTGAACCGCTGGGCGATGTCGCGAGTCAGCTCGAGGTGCTGGCGCTGGTCGTCCCCGATCGGGACCAGGTCGGTCTGGTAGAGGAGGATGTCGCCGGCCATCAGCACGGGGTACTGGAACAGCGCGGCCGAGACGAACTCCTGCTTCTCGCCCTTCTCCTTGAACTGGGTCATCCGGCGCAACTCGCCGAAGCTCGTCGCCGAGGACAGCAGCAAGGCGGCCTCGGAGTGCGCCGGGACGTGGCTCTGGACGAAGACCGTCGAGCGCTCGGGATCGAGCCCGGTCGCGAACAGCATCGCGGCGATGTGGAGCGTCAGCCTCCGCAGCTCCTCGGGGTCGTGCACGACCGTGATCGCGTGCAGGTCGACGATGCAGAAGAACCCTTCGCCCCGCTCCTGCGTCGCCGCGTACTGGCGGTAACCGCCGCTGTAGTTGCCGAGGGTCGAGTCGCCCGACGGCTTGATGCCCGAGAAGATGCGCGGTCTGTCGTTCATCGTCCCTCCAGGAAGTTTTTCGCAAGCTGGGGCCCGCTGGGAGTCAGGATGGATTCCGGGTGGAACTGGATGCCCTCGATCGGGAGCTCTCGGTGGCGCACTGCCATCACTTCCCCGTCCGGTGCGGTCGCCGACACTTCGAGCTCAGCGGGCACGCGCGTGACGGCGAGCGAGTGATAGCGGCCCGCCTCGAAGGCGGGCGGCAGGCCCCTGAACAGGCCGCGCCCGTCGTGCCGCACGAGCCCGGTTTTGCCGTGGACGAGCTCGCGTGCGGGCCCGACCTCGCCGCCGAAGGACTCGGCGATCGCCTGGTGGCCGAGACAGACCCCGAGCGTGGGGACGCGGCCGCTCAGGCGGCGGACGATCTCGAGCGTCGCACCGGCCGCATCGGGCCGGCCGGGCCCGGGAGAGATGACGAGGTGGGACGGACGCATACGCTCGGCCTCGCCCGCGTCGATCTCGTCGTTTCTCCGAACGGTCACCTCGGCGCCCAACTCGCCGAACAGATGGGCGAGGTTGTACGTGAAGCTGTCGTAGTTGTCGATCAGCAGAATCATCATCCGGCCTCTGCCAGGTCGATCGCCTCTTCGAGCGCCGCCAGCTTCGCCCGGCACTCCTCGTGCTCGGCGGCGGGATCGGAGTCGGCGACGATCCCCGCACCCGCCTGCAGCCGGGCCACGCCGCCGGCGAGCACGATCGTCCGGATCGCGATGCAGGCGTCGAGCGTCCCGTCGGGCAGCGCGTAGCCGACCGCGCCGGCGTACGGTCCGCGGCGGTAGCCCTCGAGCTCGGAGATCAGCTGCATCGCCCGCACCTTCGGCGCTCCGGAGACGGTGCCCGCCGGGAAGCAAGCGCGGAGGAGGTCGAACGCCGCGACGCCCTCGGCCAGTGTCCCCGTCACCTCCGAGACCAGGTGCGTGACGTGGGAGAAGCGCTCTACCTCGAGGAAGCGCTCGACCTCGACCGTCCCCGGCACGCAAACACGGGACAGGTCGTTGCGGCCGAGGTCGACCAGCATGACGTGCTCCGCGCGATCCTTCTCGGATGCGAGCAACTGCTCCGCGTCGCCCGTCCCACGAGGGACAGTCCCTGCGATCGGGTTCAGGCTCGCGCGCCGGCCCTCGCACTTGACGAGCGTCTCCGGCGAGGAGCCGATCAGGGCCAGCTCGTCGAGCTCGAGGAGGAAGAGATACGGAGACGGGTTCACGCGGCGCAGGGCGCGGTAGAGATCGACCGGGGAGGCGCTCGTCGGGCGCTCGATCCGCTGCGAGAGCACGACCTGGAAGACGTCGCCCGCGACGATGTGCTCCTTCGCCAGGCGCACGCTCGCCTCGTAGCCCTCCCGCGACGGGACGGCGAGGGACTGTCCCTCCGCCGTCTGAGGCGTCTCGGCCATCACAGCAGCCGCGAGCAGCTCTGCGACCGCATCGGCGTCCCCGCGCAAAACCTCGGCGCTCCCTCGCGCATGGTCGAACCGGAGCAGCACGTCCGGCACGACGAACCGGCTCTCCGGCACGCCCGGGCCGTCCGCCGGGAGCGGGACGGTCGGCTCGAGTCGCGCGACGTGGTTGTACCCCAGATAACCAACCACGGGGGCGCCGCAGGTCTCCGCATCCTCGAACGACACGACGCCGGCTCCGCTGCCGACGAACGAGTAGCGGCCGAGCCGGCCGCGCTCGACCGACTCGAGCAGGAAGCTGCCTCCGCTCTTTCCGCGCAGGCGGAGATAGGCGCCGAGCGGCGTCATCAGGTCTGTCGCTATGTCGGTCATCGTCGTCATCGTCCTCAGTACGAAAAAGACCTCCCGGGCGGAAGGTCTCGAGCGGTACGGGTTACGACCTCGTCAGGTCAGGCGACGCTCCCGCCACGCTCGTGGCGCCACGACCAGGCCCAGGTGTTCGGTCGGGAGATCATCGCCTTCAAGGGTAGAGACGTCACCCGCGCCGGTCAAGGCCGCGGAGCTCCCGCTTCATCAGGTCGAGGATCTCGCCGACGAGCTCGCGCAGCCCCCTCTCCGACAGCGGCCCCTTGTTGAACTTGGCGAGCTCGCGGTGGATCTTTCGCTCCTGTCTGACGTCGAGGAACGTCATCCCGTGCTCTTCCTTGTGCGCGCCGAGCCGCTCGACGAGCTGGAGCCGGGTGTTGACGGCGTCGACGATCAGCCGGTCGACCTCACCGATCTGTGCTCGAAGCTCCTCCACGTGGGGGTCGTCGGGCATACCGGAACACCGTACAGGCGGGCGATTTCGGCGGCCGAGGGCTCGAGCCGGGCCGGATAGGCGAACGACGCGCGCCACCCGTGTTCAGCCTCGACGACGGTCCCCCAGAGAAAGACCTGGCCAAGAACGCGACCTACGACATTCGGCTCGTCGCGACCGAGCAGGTAGCGCCGTGCTCCTTCTGGCTCGCGCACGGCGTAGATGCCGCACGCGCACGCTGCGTAAGGCGCGAGGTGCTCGTGCTGACACGCCGCGGTGAGACCGTGGCCCGGCTCCCACACGTCGTCGTAGAGGACGGATTGCAGCCGGCCGTCCTCGCGGACACACCACACGCGCCAGCCGAGGATCCTCGACGACGATCGTTCGCTCAGTCGGTCCGATCTCCATTGGTCTCCGCGAGGGCGCGGGGGGAAACGATCTCGTCGATCAGCCCGTACTCGACCGCCTCGTCGGGGCTCATGAACCGGTCTCGGTCGATGTCCCGCAGGACGTCCTCGACCGGCTTGCTGGAATGCTCCGCGATCAGCTCGGCCATCCGCTGGCGCATCGAGAGAACCTCGTGCGCGTGGATCTCGATGTCGGTCGGCGTCCCGCGAAATCCGGCCGAGCCCTGGTGGATCATGATCTTCGAGTTCGGAAGCGCCATCCGCTTTCCGGGCGCGCCGCCGCACAGGATCATCGCCGCGGCGGACATGCACATGCCGACCGAGATCGTGCGCACGTCCGGCTTGACGTACTGCACGGTGTCGTAGATCGCCATCCCCGCATACGCCGAGCCGCCGGGCGAGTTGATGTACAGGCTGATGTCCTTGTCCGGATCCTCGGCCTCGAGGAAGAGCAGCTGCGCGGCGACGACGTTCGCGACGTCGTCGTCGACCTCGGTGCCGAGGAAGACGATCCGCTCGCGCAACAGCCGCGAGTACACATCGAAGGCACGCTCGCCGCGGCCGTCGGACTCGATCACCATCGGGACCACGCCCATTAGGGACGATGTGCGAGCCAGACTGAAGTCTGGCACGCGATAGATGGGATCGCCTTCGACGGAAGCATCACTCGGGATGGGGAGTTGTAGAATGCAACTGCACGGTTGCGCATACTACACGCAACCGTACGGTTGCGGAAGGAGGAGCGGTGGAGGTCACGAGAGAGCTGGTTCTGCCCGCGCCCCCGGAGGAGGTCTGGGAGGAGCTCACCGATCCGGCGCGGCTGGAGGAGTGGTTCGCGAACGAGGTCGAGCTCGAGCTCGAGCCGGGCGGCGGCGGCCGCTTCCGCTGGGACAGCGGCGAAGAGCGGCATGCCGTGGTCGAGGAGGTCGAGGAGGGGCGGCATCTCGCCTACACGTGGAGCGACGAGACGGGCAGGGAGACGCACGTCGATTTCACGATCGAGGAGGTCGACGAGGGCACGCGGGTGGTCGTGACAGAGACCGCTCCTGTGGCCGAGTGGGGGCCGGCGCTCGAGCTCCGCGCGTTCGCCCTCGCAGTCGCCTGAGGTGGACAGCCGAGCCGGGCCGGTCTTCTCGGCTCTCGCAGACCCGACTCGTCGCAACGTCGTCGAGGCACTGGCCTCGCGCGAGAACGCGACGGCGACCGAGCTCGCGGCCGAGCTCCCCGTCACGCGCCAGGCAGTGTCGAAGCACCTGAACGCGCTCAGCGCTGCCGGGCTCGTCGAGGGCGAGCGGCGAGGACGGGAGACGAGGTACCGCCTCATGCCCGAGGCACTCGGGGACGCTCTTTCCTGGATCGAGCAGGTCGGTGGGCAGTGGGAGCAGCGGCTCGCGGCCCTTCGCGCCCGCTTTCCCGGCGAGCGCTAGGCTCGCGGCGTGAGCCGCTTCGAAGAAGTGCTCGACGTCGCGCGCTCGTCGTTGGACGAGCTGAGCGTTCCCGGCGTCGCGCTCGGCATCCTCTCAGAGGGCGAGGAGGAGACCGCCGGCCTCGGCGTCACGAGCCTCGAGAACCCGCTCGAGGTGACGCCGGACACGCTCTTCCAGATCGGCTCGATCACGAAGACCTACACGGCAACGGCGATCATGAGCCTCGTCGAGCAGGGCTCAGTCGGGCTTGACGAGCCGGTTCGCGCTTACCTTCCGGACTTCAAGCTCGTGGAGGAGGACGTCGCCGCCCTAGTGACGATCCGCCACCTCCTGACGCACACCGGAGGCTGGCTCGGCGACTACTTCGACGATCTCGGCCCCGGAGACGACGCGCTCGCGCGGATGGTTGAGCGGATCGCCGACGTACCGCAGCTGACGCCCCTCGGGGAGGTCTGGTCGTACAACAACTCCGGCTTCTACCTCGCCGGCCGCGTGATCGAAGTCGTCACGGAGCTGCCGTTCGAGCAGGCTCTCCGGGAGCTCGTCCTCGATCCACTCGGCCTCGAGAGCTCGTTCTTCTTCGCCGACGAGGTCATCACCCGCCGCTTCGTCGTCGGCCACACCTTGAACGAGCAGCAGGAGACGATCGTCGCCCGGCCGTGGTCGATCGGGCGTGCGGCGCATCCTGCCGGTGGGATCGTCTCGAACGTGCGCGATCTCCTTCGCTATGCGCGTTTTTGGATCGACGGCGGCGACCTGCTCACGCCGGAATCGGTCGCGGAGATGTTGCGCCCTCACGTCTCGATCGGTGGAGAGTTCGACGCGGTTGGGCTCGCCTGGTTCCTGCGAGCCTTCGACGGGGTGAAGACGATCGGGCACGGCGGCGGGACGAAGGGCCAGGTGACGTGGCTCGGGATCGCGCCCGAGCAGGGGTTCGCACTCGTTGTCCTGACGAACCACGACTACGGCGGCGTGGTGGGCCAGCGTGTGGTCGAGATGGCATTCGAGACGTACTTCGGAGTACGGGAGCCCGAGCTCCAGGAGATTCAGCTCGAGCCAGGGCGCGTCCAGGACTACCTCGGCCGGTATGAGTCGAACATGGCGGATGTCGTGCTAGCCCAGACCGACGGCCGCCTCGAGCTGAGGCTCGAGCCGAAAGGCGGCTTCCCGACGCCGGACACGCCGCCCGAGCCGACACCGCCTCCCGTCCCCTTCGCGTTCGCGGGCGAGCAAGAGATCTTCGTCCCGGAAGGCGTCTTCAAGGGCGAGCGCGCGGCTTTCCTGCGCGACGACGACGGGCGGATCGCCTGGCTCCGGCTCGGCGGCCGCGTCTACGCCCCCGCGCGGACGAAGTAGCTCGAAAGCCGTCTAAGTATCGAGATGGCAAAGACTTCTAGACTCGCCCTCGTGACGACGGCTTCCGCGCCCGCATGGGTGCCCTCCTCGTGGCGAAGCCGTCCGGCGCGGCACCAGCCCCCGTGGCCCGACGAGGAGCAGCTGACCGCCGTCCGCGAGCAGCTCGGTGCGCTTCCGCCACTCGTCTTCGCCGGCGAGGCGCGCGCGCTCACGGCCGCGCTGGGGGAGGTCGCCATCGGGCGGGCCTTCCTGCTCCAGGCCGGCGACTGCGCCGAGTCGTTCCGCGAGTTCTCAGCGCCGATGATCCGCGACAAGCTCAAGATCCTGCTCCAGATGGCGGCCGTCCTGACCTACGGGGCGACGCTGCCGGTGATCAAGGTCGGACGGATCGCCGGCCAGTTCGGGAAGCCGCGCTCGTCGCCGCTGGAGAAGGTGGGTGACGTCGAGCTCACGTCCTTCCTCGGGCACATGGTCAACGACGACGCACCGGCCGCGGAGGCGCGCGTCCCCGATCCGGAGCGCATGCTGCGCGCCTACCACCAGTCGGCCGCGACCCTGAACCTCCTCCGCGCGTTCACCAAGGGCGGCTTCGCCGACCTCAACCAGGTGCACGCCTGGAACCAGGAGTTCGTCGCCACTTCCCCGGAGGGACGGCGGTACGAGCGGATCGCGAGCGAGATCGAGCGGGCGCTGCGGTTCATGGCCGCCTGCGGGATCGACATCGCCTCGCGCCCCGAGCTGCACCAGGTCGACCTGTGGACGAGCCACGAGGGGCTGCTGCTCGACTACGAGGAGGGGCTGACGCGGCGCGACTCGCTCACCGGCGACTGGTACGACTGCTCGGCGCACATGCTCTGGATCGGCGAGCGGACGCGGCAGCCGGACGGCGCGCACGTCGAGTTCTTCTCGGGCGTCCACAACCCGATCGGCTGCAAGCTCGGGCCGAGCGCGACGGTTGAGGACGCGCTCGAGCTGTGTGAGCGCCTCAATCCAGGCCGGATCCCCGGGAGGCTGACGCTGGTCACGCGGATGGGGGCCGAGCGTGTCTCCGAGCTCCTGCCTCCGATCCTGCGCGCGGTCCGCGAAGCCGAGCATCCCGTGGTCTGGGTCTGCGACCCGATGCATGCCAACTCGATCACGATCTCCTCGGGCCGCAAGACCCGCCGCTTCGACGACGTCATGGCCGAGCTCGCCGGATTCTTTGCCGCCCACCGTCAGGAAGGCACGCTGCCCGGCGGCGTCCACCTCGAGTTCACCGGCGACGACGTGACGGAGTGCATCGGCGGATCGGAGGGCGTGCTCGAAGAGGAGCTCGACGGCCGCTACATGACTCTGTGCGATCCGCGCCTGAACGCCCGCCAGTCGCTCGACCTCGCGTTCCGCGTGGCCGAGCTCATGAGGGCCTAGTTGTCGTGCCCACAGACGTTGTGAACGCGGCTGACCGGCGGTCGCCCACCTAAGGAGCTGTGCGGCCTGCGCTCGTTGTAGTAGCGGAGCCAGTGTGGCAGGGCAGCCGCTCGGTGTCCAGAGGAGCGGTAGCGCACGCCGTAGGCCCACTCCCGCGCCATCGTCTGATGAAAGCGCTCGACCTTC